>Ga0335072_10000673_pt1 | contig 62143 bp, 54 predicted proteins | sample Lox_Sample_21_FD_206725 | JGI IMG/M metagenome (GOLD analysis project Ga0335072, IMG submission 206725) | Soil microbial communities from Loxahatchee National Wildlife Refuge, Florida, United States - Lox_Sample_2.1 | ecosystem: Environmental > Terrestrial > Soil > Wetlands | place: USA...
GGGATAGGCTTCGTTTTCCTCCAGTCCGCGCCAGTATTCGCCGGGATAGCGCGCGCAGATGCGGCGCACGGAATGGCGCAGCTCGGGATAATCCTCGCCAGCCGGTACCATGGTCAGTTCCGACATCGCCTGCCCTCCCTTCGCCTTCCCGGCGACGCTGCCCAAGCACTCGCGCGGCGTCAATTCGGACACTCGCGCAACATCTGCATCACTGCTAAGCCCACGCCTCGATGCGCATTTTGTTCGTTACTTCGAATCGGCTCGGCGACGCCGTGCTGTCCACCGGCTTGCTCGACCATCTGATTCGTGCGCACCCCCGGGCACGCATCACGGTTGCCTGCGGCCGCGTGGCGGAAGGCGTGTTTGCGCGCATGCCGAACCGCACACGAACCATCGTACTGGACAAACTTCCATATCGCCTGCACTGGCCCATTCTGTGGTTTGAAACGATAACCACGCTGTGGGATCTGGTGGTGGATATCCGCGGCTCCGCCATCGCCTGGATGGTACCGGCGCGACGGCGGGCCGTCATGCGATCTCGTTCCGGACCGAAGATAGCGCAGCTCGCGGCGATCCTGCGGCTTGATCCGCCGCCCTTGCCGGTGACCTGGATCGCGCCGGAGGACCACGCACGCGCCGCTGCGCTGCTGCCGGCGGATCGTCCCGTCATCGCACTGGCGCCCACGGCCAATTGGCGGCCGAAGGTATGGCCGGCGGAACGCTTCGCCGCATTGTTCCGGGAGTTGGCCGCCGGGCCGCTGCCGGGCGCGGTGCCGGCGGTGTTCGCCGGGCCGGGCGAGTGGGAACGCGACCTGGCTGCCCCCTTGCTCACGGCACTGCCGGACGCGATCGACCTCACCGGCCAACTCAGCATTCCCGAGGCAGCCGCGTGCCTGGCGCGCTCGGCGTTCTTCGCCGGCAACGACTCGGGCCTGATGCACCTCGCCGCCGCCGCCGGCGTCCCGACCCTTGGCTTGTTCGGCCCGACCAACGCGGCCGAATACGCGCCCTCCGGCCGATGCGCCGCCGCGGTCATCGCGGCGACGCGACAGATGCAGGATTTGTCCGTCACGCAAGCGCTCGCGGCGGCAACGACCTTGCTCCGGCAATAACGTCGGACGTGCCAATCGTCAGCGGCGGCAGGTGGTTCGGCGACCGCGCTGGCGGCGAGAGGCCGCCTTGACCCCCTCCCCAATCATTTGTAAGCATACGATCACGTCGAAGGGAGAACGCACTTGCCATCACCGGATGGCCAGGCTGACCCCTCCGGCGGGTTCCTGGTCGAGGACCATGTGGGCTTCTTGCTCCGTCGCGCGCATCAGCGGCACGTTGCCTTGTTTCTGGAAGTCACCAACCAATATGGCCTGACGCCGACCCAGTTCGCTGCCTTGTTCAAGGCCGTCGAGCTTGGCCGGGTCACGCAGAATTTGCTCGGCCGGCTGGCCGCCATGGACCCGGCCACGGTCCAGGGCGTGGTGCAGCGGCTTGCCGCGCGGGGGCTGTTGCAGCGGGCCCACGATCCGATGGACCGCCGCACCGTGGTGCTGACGCCGACCGAAGCGGGAATTGCCATGATTGACCGCACCGTCGCATGCGCCCAACGCTCGCATGACGCAGCACTCGCCCCGCTCACCCGGGACGAGCGCGCCCAGCTCCTGGCCTTGCTCCGGAAGCTGGCCTGAGCCTCACGGAGACCGTAACGTTGGATGCGATGATCACTGCCGCCCCGCCACCCCTGGGCTTCGGCTTCGCGTTCGCCGACCTGGCGGACCGCGAGGGGCTGATCCGGCTGGACCGCGCGTTTCTCGATCTCCTGGCGGGCCACGATGCAGCGCTGCACGCGCGCCTGCTGGCGGCACGCGCGGCGCCCGAGACCGTGGACAAGAAGGCGGAAAGCGAGATTGTCGTCGCACTTGGGCCGCACATGGACAGCTTCGTCGCGACCTTGTTCGGCATCGAGGCAGAGACGCTGGCGTTGGCGCGCGAGACTGCCGCGCTGGATCCCATCCATGCGTGCAAGCGATTGTTCGTGCAGCGCCAGGCGGTGAAGAAATATCCTGATCCGTCGGCGTTTGACGGCCCCGCGCTCTGCGCCGCACTGGAAGCGCGTCTCGGGGAGACGCTGACCGAACCAGGCTTTGCCGCCGCCGTCGCGCATTGGGAGCAAGCACAGGACGCGGACGCCATCGACCTCGCGATGCGCTATGCGGCCTGGGCCACGCTGACGCCGCAAGGCAAGGCTGCGAACAAGGACGGCACATTGTTCGGCGTGCCGCACCGACTCGACTACAACCACCTGGTACCGGTGCGGACGATCGAGCGCGACGGCGTCACCATGCTGCATCTGCCGGAGCATGACTGGCGCCACCGCGACGGATTTTCGCTCACCGATCAGGGCATGAGCAATCAGCAGGCATTGGACCAGATGAACTACTGCATCTGGTGCCACACGCAGAACAAGGATTCCTGCAGCACCGGCCTGAAGGATCGCAAGACCGGGCAGTTCCAGAAATCGCTGTTCGGGGTGACCCTGGCCGGCTGCCCGCTGGATGAGAAGATTTCCGAGATGCACACGCTGCGCGCCCAGGGCAGCGTGCTGGGCGCCTTCGCCGCGATTGCGATCGACAATCCGATGATGGCGGCCACCGGCCACCGTATCTGCAACGATTGCATGAAGGCCTGCATCTATCAGAAGCAGGACCCGGTCGATATCCCGCAGGCCGAGACGCGCATTCTGAAGGATGTGCTGGCGCTGCCCTGGGGTTTCGAAATCTATTCACTCCTGACGCGGTGGAATCCGCTGGACATTCGCCGTCCGCTGCCGCGGCCGGACAGCGGACGCAAGGTGCTGATCGTTGGGCTGGGGCCCGCCGGGTTTACGCTGGCGCACCATCTGATGAACGACGGCCACACGGTGGTGGCGATCGACGGACTGCGCATCGAGCCACTCGGCTTCGATCCCACCGCGCCGATCCGCGATACGGAAACGTTGTTCGAAAATCTCGACGACCGCGTGATGGCGGGATTCGGCGGCGTCGCCGAGTACGGCATCACGGTGCGCTGGAACAAGAATTACCTGAAGCTGGTGCGGCTGCTGCTGGAACGCCGCGTGGAAAAATTCGCGCATTTCGGCGGCATCCGCTTTGGCGGCGACGCGACGCTGACAATGGACGATGCGTGGGCGATGGGGTTCGACCACATCGCGCTGTGCCTCGGGGCAGGCAAGCCCACAGTGCTGGACATTCCCAACGGGCTTGCGCGTGGCGTGCGCGCGGCGTCGGATTTTCTGATGGCGCTGCAACTGACCGGCGCGGCGAAGTTCTCTTCCATCGCCAATTTGCAGGTGCGGCTGCCGGTGGTGGTGATCGGCGGCGGCCTCACCGCGATCGATACCGCGACCGAAAGCCTCGCCTATTATGTCAGGCAGGTGGAGAAATTCGCGCTGCGCTATCGCACATTGGTGGCCGAGCGCGGCGAAGCGGTGGTGCGCCGCCGCTGGAGCGGCGAAGACCAGGCGATTGCCGATGAGTTCCTGGAACATGCCGCGGCGATCCAAACCGAACGCCAGGCCGCCGCGCGCGAGGGCCGGGCACCGCGGCTGGCGCAATTGCTCGACAAATGGGGGGGCGCCACGATCGCCTACCGCCGGCGCCTGATCGATTCACCCTCCTATACGCTGAACCACGAGGAAGTGGCGAAGGCGATGGAGGAGGGCGTGCGCTTCGCCCAGGGCCTGGTGCCGCGCTTCATCGAGGTCGACGAGTACGGCCACGCCGCCGGTGTCCGCTTTACCCGCGCCGATGGGTCGGAACCGTATCTCCCCGCGCGGGCAGTACTGGTGGCGGCCGGCACGCAGCCCAACACCGTGCTGGCGCGTGAGGACGATCGATTCGAACTTGACGGCAAGTATTTCCGCGCCGTGGATGAGAGCGGCGCGCCAGTGACGCCGGTGCGCGGCCTCGCCAAGCCCGATACAGCGCAGGTGCTGATGCACCGCGAGGAGAACGGCCGCTTCGTCAGCTTCTTCGGCGACCTGCACCCGAGCTTTTTCGGCAACGTGGTGAAGGCAATGGGCGGCGCCAAACGCGGCTATCCGCTGGTCTCGCAGGTTCTGGCCGCACAGCCGGGCTCGAATGTCACGGGCCCCGAACTGATCGCGCGCTGCCGTGACGAGTTCCGCGCCACGGTTCACGCGGTGAACCGTCTCACGCCGACCATCGTGGAGGTGGTCGTGCGTGCGCCGGCGGCGGCGCGCGCGTTCCATCCAGGGCAGTTCTATCGCTTGCAGAACTACGAAATGCACGCGGCGCGCATAGCAGAGCATGGCGCGGACGGGCGCGCCGTCAGCACCGTGCTGACAATGGAAGGCCTGGCCATGACCGGCGCCTGGACCGATCCGGAACGCGGGCTCGTCTCGGTGATCGTGCTGGAGATGGGCGGCAGTTCCGATCTTTGCGCGTTGCTGAAGCCGGGTGAGCCGGTGGTTCTGATGGGCCCCACCGGCAAGCCAACCGAGATCCCCGCCGGCCAGACCGTCGCGCTGGCAGGCGGCGGCCTTGGCAACGCGGTACTGTTCTCGATCGGCGCGGCGTTGCGCGCGGCAGGGTCGAGGGTGCTGTATTTCGCCGGCTACAAGACCGTGCAGGACCGTTACAAGGTGGAGGAGATCGAGCGCGCCGCCGATGTCATCATCTGGTGCTGCGACGAATATCCCGGCTTTGTTGCCAATCCGGACCGGCCGCAGGACCGCAGCATCTCCGGCAATATCGTGCAGGGAATGGCGGCCTATGGTTCCGGCCAGTTGGGAAAGCAATCGATCCCGCTGAATGAAGTGCAGCACATGATCGTCATCGGCTCGGATCGCATGATGCAGGCGGTTGACGTCGCGCGGCATGGCATACTGGCGCCGTACCTGATGGCGGGCCACACGGCGATCGGGTCGATCAATTCGCCGATGCAGTGCATGATGAAGGAGGTCTGCGCGCAATGCCTCCAGCGGCAAATCGACCCGCTGACCGGAGAGCAAACCGTGGTGTTCTCCTGCTTCAATCAGGACCAGGCGCTGGACCGGGTGGATTTTGCCGCGCTGCACGAGCGGCTGAGCCAGAACGGCACGCAGGAGAAGCTGACCGCGTTGTGGATCGACCGGGTGTTGCGCCGGTTACAGGCGCGGGGTGCGGCCGCCGCGGAATAGCGGACCGCGGAAAAGCGGATCGCGGGAGCGGACCATTCCCCCGGCGGCGGCACGGCCATGATTGTGGCCCTGAAACATAGCGACTCTGAAAGAACTTTGTGCGATATCGATCCTGACGATTGCCCTGGCTGCCGCGGCGGCGTCCGGCAGCGGGCTGGCGACATGGCCGCCGGCCGTGGGAGCAGGGCAGATCTGGGAGGCGGGCGTGACTGCGGGCGGGCTGCCGCGAGTTGTTGACCGATGACCTTCGATGCCTGGACGCTGACCGTACTGGGGCTGGTCTTGCTTGTGCTGACGCGGCCCGCGGTCGCCAGTCTGTTGCAGCGCTCCGGTGCGCGGTCGGTGCGTCGAAAGTACAATCCCGAGCGCGCCGGCGGCGGGGCCGCGATGCTGGTTCTGGCCGGGTATCTGGTCAGCGGACCCAGCCAGACCGTCGGCTGGGGATTCTGGAATCTGCTGTCCTATGCGATCCACGATTCGTTTGTCCGATCGCTGCCCATCGTTTGGGTGCCGGCCTTGTGCTGGGTCATTCTGGTGATCCTGGGCTTAGGCTGGCTCTACGCGGGAACGCGCGGCTACCGCGGTCCCCGCAACTCGCTCACCCTGGTCTGGGCGCTCAACGAAGTCATCCTGTGCACCGTCCTGCTGCTGCTGCGCGCCTATGTGCCGGACGACTGGCAGGTCGCGAGTTTCATCAATTTCGGACTGGAGGGCGTTTACCTCAGTTTTCTGATCGGCGCGGTGCTGCGATTTTTTCTGGTATTGTTTAATCCCGGCGGCCCGACGGATACGCTCGATCAGCGCCTGGGAGGGACCGGAGGCACCTGGATCAGCCGGCTGCGGCGTTACTGAGCAAGAACGAGGCGATCAATCTCATGCGTCGGGGCGCGTGGTCGCGCCCAGGTACCATTCCATGATCTGTCGCCCCTGCCAGAACACTGCCCCCTCGTGTCGCGCGATGTGCGCCAGGGCTTGCTCCAACCAGCCGATGCGATGGGGCACGCCGCTGATATAGGGATGCACCGCGAGGCCCATCACCTTGGCGCCTTGCTCCACCGCCTCGGCATACAGACGATCGAACTGCGCCACGGTCCGATCGAACATCTCGCGTGCGGCGTGATGCTGGATCATCATCATCGGAATGTCGTTGAGCTCGACGCTGTAGGGCATGGTCAGCAGAGGGCCATGCGAGGTCTGCAACGTGCAGGGCAGGTCGTCCACCACCCAGTCAGCGCAGTAACGGATGCCGGCTTCAGAGAGCAAGTCGGGCGTGCCGATAGTTTCGGTGAGGCCCGGTGCCAGCCAGCCCACCACGTCGTGGCCGCCGGCCTGGCGCAGCGCCGCGGTGGTCGCGCGGATCATGGCGCGTTGGTCTTCCACGAGATGCGTCGCCATTTGCCGCCAGCCGTGGCCCATGAATTCCCAGCCGGCCTCGCGCGCTGCGCCCGCAACGCGCGGATAGGCGGCGGGGACCGAGCCGTTGATCGTCATGGAGGGCGCGATGCCATGCTTGTCCAGCGCGGCCTTCAGACGCCAGAAACCGACGCGCATGCCGTATTCGTGCCACGCCCAGTTGGGAAGATCGGGGATGACCGCCGCACCTTGTGGGGCGGTCAGCACCTGGCGGGGCATGGGGCGGTCGATGTCCCATTGCTCCACGTTCACCACGATATAGACGGCGACGCGTTTGCCATTTGGCAGCGCGAGGCGCGGACGGTCGATGCTGGCTTCGTAGGACAGGCGCGCGTGGGGTTTCAGCGGGTCTTGCATGGGCGATCATCCTCCCGCGGGCGCGTTACGCTGGCTGAGGGCAGACGGCAAGCGCGCACCCGAGATGGAGGTATATACCGACCGTCCAGGCGTGCGATGGATCATCAGTGCCCGGAAGGCGAGCCGCAAGGACGGACGGTTATGGCGAAACGGGGAATGACACTCGAAGCCATCGCACGCAGCCGGGCTGAGGTTGATCTCGCCGAGGTGGACGCCACCACCGAGGACGCTATCCGCCGCCACATGCGGGAGGAAGGCTACGACTACGATGAACAAATCGGCGTCGAGGACATCATCTCGCCGGCGGTCATCCGCAAGCGTATCGGCATGACGCAGCGGCAGTTCGCGATGGCGATTCGCGTACCGGTAGCGACGTTGCAGAACTGGGAGCAGGGACGGACGCTGATGGACCCGAGCGCGCGGGCATTGATGACGATTCTTGCGCGCGAACCGGCAGCCGCTTTAGGGGCCTTGGGGGCAGACCGCGCCGCTTGAGACGGCTGGCGCCGACATTGGCGCGGGCTCCCCGCTAACGCCCACCCGTTACCGCAGCACCCGCCCCGCCACGGCATCGAGCTTCGCCACCAGCGCCGGGTCACGCATATGCGGCGCGGTGATCACCGCGTTGTCCAGCGCGCGGTCGCAGCCGCCGCGACACAGCGCGCGCCGGCGGCCAATTTCCGGCACCGCCGCACGCACCACCGCACGCGCATGCTCTGCGTTGTCGAGCAAGACCTTCACCACCGCCTCGACCGTGACGTGGTCATGGTCGGGGTGCCAACAATCGTAATCCGTCACCATGGCGACGGTGGCGTAACAAAGCTCCGCCTCGCGCGCGAGCTTCGCTTCCGGCATGTTGGTCATGCCGATCACGCTGCAGCCCCAGCTTCGATACAGTTCGCTCTCCGCCTTGGTGGAGAACTGCGGCCCCTCCATCACCAGATAGGTGCCGCCGCGCGTCACCGGCAGCGAAAGCCCCTGGCATGCGGCTTCCAGCGCATCGCCGAGCCGCGGGCATACCGGGTGCGCCATTGACACATGCGCCACGATGCCCTCGCCGAAAAAGCTCTTCTCGCGGGCGAAGCTGCGATCGATGAACTGATCCACGATGACGAAATGCCCCGGCGGCAGATCCTCGCGCAGGCTGCCTACCGCGGACAGCGAGATCACGTCGGTGACGCCGGACCGCTTCAACGCATCGATATTGGCGCGGTAGTTCAGATGCGTCGGCGACAGCGGATGGCCGCGCCCGTGCCGGGGAAGGAACACGCAGCGCACGCCGTCCAGCCGGCCGAACAACAACGCGTCGGACGGCGTGCCCCAGGGCGTCTCAACCTGTTTCCAGGCGGTGTCCTCCAGACCGGCGATATCGTACAAGCCGGACCCGCCGACGATGCCGACCACCGGCTCCTTTACAAGTTCGTGCTGCGCCATGGATGATCGGCCTCCCGATTCCCAACGTCCTGGCGGGCACGCGCCCGCCATCCGCGACCTGCGATGACGCTACGCGGCAAATGCGCGGATGGGAGGCGTGCACCCCATTACCAGGCGAGGCCGGCGTTCAATGCTCTACGTCCGACCACACCTTGCGCTTCACCGCGTAGGTCAGGCCGGCCATCACCACCAGGAACAAGACCACGCGCCAGCCGATCTGCTTGCGCTGGACCATATCCGGATCGGCTGCCCAGGCCAGGAACGTCACGACGTCATGCGCCTCGTCGGGGATACTGTTTGGCGCACCCTCGGCGAACGTCACGTCGCCGCCATGCAGCGGTTGCGGCATGGCGATCTGATGGCCGGGGAAATACTCGTTGTAGTTCGAGCCCTCGGCCAGCTTGAAACCGGGCGGCGGACTGATGAACCCGTTGAGGATGGAATAGACGTAGTCGGGTCCGCCTTCGCGCGCATTGATGATATTGGAGAGATCGGGCGGCGCCACCTTCAATGCGGCCTTCGCCGCCGCGGCATTGGGGAACGGCGCGCGGAACATGCTGGCCGGCATGCCGGGCCCGTCCTTCGGGTTACCCTGGTCATCCAGCCCCTGCGGCACCGTGACCGATGCGGCAATCGCCTTGATCTGGTCTTCGGACAAGCCGATCCCGGCCAGGTCGCGGTAGTGCAGATTGTTCATCGAGTGGCAGGTGGAGCAAACGTCCTTGTAGACCTGGAAACCGCGCTGCGCGTCGGCGAGGTTATAGGTGCCGAACGGGCCCTCCCAGCTCCACTGCTGATGCAGCAAGGGCGATTGCTCCTGCGCCAGCGCGGGCACCGCAGCCAGGCCGCACAGCGACAGGGCAGCGGCGAAGAATGAAGCGACCGCGCGCATCAGGCTTTCTCCATCGGCTGGGCTCTTGCAGCTTGGGGCAACGGCCCCCCTCCCGGCCGCAGCACCGCCTTGCTGATGCTCTCGGGCAGTGGCAACGGCCGCTCCAGCTTGCCCAGCAGCGGCAGGATCACCAGGAAATGCAGGTAGTAGTAGAGCGCGCAGATGCGCGACAGCGGCACCCAGATGCCTTCCGGCTTATGCGCGCCGCAGATGCCCAGGCCGAACACCGCCAGCACAAGCAGCCAGATCACCTTGCGGTAGATCGGCCGGAAACGCGCGCTGCGCACCGGCGAGGTGTCGAGCCAGGGCAGCACGAACAACACCAGGATCGAGCCGAACATCAGGCACACGCCGGCCAGCTTGTTCGGGATCGAGCGCAGGATCGCGTAGAACGGCAGGAAGTACCACTCCGGCACGATATCGTCCGGCGTCTGGAGCGGATTGGCGGGGATCGCATTGTTCGGATCCGACAGCGCGTGCGGATAGAAGAACACGAAGATCGCCCACACCAGCAGGAACACGCAGAGGCCGATGCTGTCCTTGGCGGTGTAGTAGGGATGGAACGGCACCGTGTCCTGCGGCGACTTCACGTCGATGCCGAGCGGATTGTTCGATCCGGTCACGTGCAATGCGGCGACGTGCAGTCCGACCACTGCCACCAGTACGAAGGGCAGCAGATAGTGCAGCGCGAAGAAGCGGTTCAGCGTCGGGTTGGCGACAGAGAAGCCGCCCCACAGCCAGGTGACGATGCCGTGGCCGACGATCGGGAAGGCCGAGAACAGGTTGGTGATGACGGTGGCGCCCCAGTAGGACATCTGGCCCCAGGGCAGCACGTAGCCCATAAAAGCGGTGGCCATCATCAGCAGCAGGATGACAACGCCGATCATCCACAGCAGCTCGCGAGGCGTCTTGTAGGAGCCGTAGTAGAGACCGCGGAATATGTGGATGTAGGTGACGATGAAGAACATCGAGGCGCCGTTCTGGTGGATGTAGCGGAGCATCCACCCGTAGTTCACGTCGCGCATGATGTGCTGGACGGAATCGAACGCGAGTTCGGTGTTCGGCTGATAGTTCATCGCCAGAAGGATGCCGGTGACGATCATGATGACCAGCGTCACCACCGCCATCGCGCCGAAGTTCCAGAAGTAGTTAAAGTTCTTCGGCGTCGGGAATACCATGTATTCCTTCTGCATCATCGAGAAGATCGGCAGGCGGGTGTCGATCCACTGGACGACGGGGTTCTTGAAGTCGCTGTCGTGTAGCTGGCCGGCCATCGGCGATGTTTCCTCTCGTCAGCCGATCTTGAGATTGCTGTGGGTGTCGAGCGCGTAGTGGGGCGTCGCCTTGGCGGCTGCCCGACCATGGCGCACGCGCCCCGAGTGACTGTTGCTCATTGGCAAACGGCCGGGGGCGAGGCAAATGCCGGCCGCCGCGTTCCACCGAGCATGGTTTGGCCCGGCGAGTGCCGAGTCGGGCCGGGTGGGGTCGATTGCCACCGCCGGCGACGCCAAGGCCTGCGGTGACGGATGGATCGAATGGGTCAGCGGCCAAGCGAACGGGGCAGCGCGGACGGAGGCGGCACCGGTGACGGTTTGCAGGAAATCGCGCTTGGTACTCTCACCGGGCGGCCCATGGCCATGCGACACGGCGGCGTCTGACATTCTACCCCTCTTCTTTCCCCGGCCGCGGTTGGGCGCGCCTGAGCGCGGACAGGCCCCACGACCTGCCCGATCTCCGATCATGCCACCGGCCCGGAACCGCGGCGTCGCACCTTAAAGGCGGGTGTGCGCCATCGCAACACGCCCCTCTGCCACTGCGCCGATGCAGGGGCTACTCTGATCGGATGGTCGGAACAACCCCCCAGACGAGCGGTCGGGCGGAAAAGCCGGAGCCGGTGGCGCATGAGTCACTGCGAGAGCCGGCGCGCGCGTGGTTCGAGACGCTGCGCGACCGGCTGTGCGCCGCGTTCGAGGCGATTGAGGAGGAAGCGGAAGGGGCGGCGTTGGCACCGCGTTCTGTCCCTCCCCTTCCCGCTCGTTTCGTCCGCACCCCCTGGACGCGCCCGACATCGGACGGGTCGGATGGCGGTGGTGGCGTGATCAGTCTGATGCGCGGACGGGTGTTCGAGAAAGTGGGGGTCAACGTTTCCACCGTGTGGGGCGAGTTCAGTCCGGAATTCCGGGCGCAGATCCCCGGTGCAGCGGACGACCCGCGGTTCTGGGCCAGCGGCATCAGCCTGGTGGCGCACATGGCCTCGCCGCGTGTCCCGGCGGCGCATTTCAACACGCGCATGCTGGTGACGACGAAGGGCTGGTTCGGCGGCGGTGGCGACCTGACGCCGATGCGGCTGGAAACGCCCGAAGCGCTGGCCGATGCGGCGGATTTCCATGCCACGTTCCGCGCCGCCTGCGACCGGCACGACGCCGGCTATTACCAGGCGTTCAAGGCATGGTGCGACCGCTACTTCTTCCTGCCGCACCGGAACGAGCCTCGCGGTGCCGGCGGCATTTTCTTCGATCACCACAATAGCGGCAACGTGGATGCCGACTTTGCCTTGGTGCGCGATGTCGGCGAGGCGTTTCTCGATGCCTTCCCCCGCATCGTGCGCCGCCGGATGTTCGAGCCTTGGACCGAGGCGGAACGCGCGCACCAGTTGGTTCGTCGCGGCCGCTATGTCGAATTCAATCTGATCCACGATCGCGGCACCCTGTTTGGCCTCAAGACCGGGGGCAATGTCGAGGCGATCCTGATGAGCCTGCCGCCCCTGGTCGCGTGGCCATAGCCGCAATCCGCCTGCCGCCAGGGCCTGGCATCACGCGCCGCGATATCGTCGCAGCCCGGTGGTGAACGCGGCCCAGGCGAGCGCCGCATAGGTCAGTGCCGCGGCCATCAGGAGGCCGCCCTCGACGAGGGATGGAGCGCGCAGGAAATGCACCGGCAGCACGACGACGAAGCCGGCCGGCAGCAGCGTATAGACGACCAGCCGGGTCGCGCCGGACCAGATCGAGCCGGGCCAGGAGCCGAACAACAGGATGAACTCGACGAGGTCGCGGGCGAAGCTGCGCGCGCCGCCGGCCCAGAAGGCGAGGCTGGAGAACAGTACGCCACTTGCAATGAATATGGCGAGGCTGCCGGCAAGGATGAAAGGCAACGCCGGCAGGTCTTGCCAGCGCAGCGCGGCAGCGAATGCCAGCAGCAGAACGCCGACGAGGATATCGCCCCAGCCGTGCGGCCCGCTTTCCTGTGCCAGCAGCCGCGGCAGCACCGCGCTCGGCTGTGTCAGGCGTGCGTCGAGATCGCCGCGCAGGATGGCGGCCGCCATATCGCGATAGCCGCCGGCGAATACGGTGGCGGCGCCGAAGGTGATGGCCAGGATGCCGATCTGCAGCGCCATGTCGGCGCGTTGCCAGCCATGCACGCTGCGGAAGCCGGCGAAGAACATGAACCACATGAGCAATACGAAGCCATTGTTCAGCACCATGCCAGAGAAGAGCACTGTGAAGTTGGTACGGTCCGCCAGGGATATGCGGATCGCGGCAACGATTTCGGCGATATAGAGCAACATGGTTCAGATGCCTTGCGTCAGCAGGCGATGCAGGCCGGCGTGCCAGATCGCCGCGCAGAGCAACGACAGCGCGACGATCCAGGCGAACACGGCAAGGAATGCCATGACGACCGTGGACTGATCTGGTTGCAGCACGACGATGGCCGGCCAGTACAGGCTGGCGGCGAAAGGGCTGCCTCGCGCGAAGCGGGCGAGCCAGTCCGGGTAGAACGTCACGGGGATGAACAAGCCGCCGAGCAAGAAGATGGCTTTCTGCATGACGAGATAGGCCGCGACCGTGCGGCGCACCCAGAACGCGGACAAGCCGGCAAGGGCGATGAGCAAGATATGAACGGTGCCGCCAAGCACTGCCAGTGCAATGATGGAGAGCCACGCCGTGATCGGCGGCAGCATGCTTTCGCCGGTCAGCAGCACCACTCCCAGACCGGGCGAAAGCAGCGCCAGCCGTACCAACATCGCGCCGATGGTCTGACCGATCTGACCCAGCAAATAGGGAATAGGCCGCAGCAGGTGGGCTTCGACGGCGCCGAAGCGGATGTCGTCCTCCAGCCGCAGATGGATTGCCGGGACGGACAAGGCGATCCACTCGGTAATCGCGACATAGGCGAGAATGCCGGCTGGCAAGGTTATGCCGGCGGCGCTGGTCTCATGCGCGACCGTGGTCCAGAACCGTGTCAGCACGGTCATGACAAGCAGGTAGAACAAGGCTCGGCCGAGCAATACCGTGCGCGCCGACAGTGTTGCGGCGACGCCGACCCGCGCCATGGCGCAGGTGCCACGCAGCCACGGCCAGAGGGGTGTGGGTTTCATGGTTCGCGCCTGCGGCATGGATTACCTGGCTGACGCCGCGGCATAGATTTCGTGGATGACCTCCTCCATCGGCGGGTCCTCGATGGTGATATCCTCGATGCCGCCCAGTGACAGCGCCGCGGCCACCACGGAATCGATGCGTGCGATGCGGGTATCGACGTCCAGCATGGCGATATGGGGTTCGGCTGGCCGTGCCGAGACGCCGGGCAGGTCCAGGGTGATGGCAGGTGCGGCGGAGCGCAGCGTGACCAGCTTGCGTGCGAGGAAGCGGCGGCGCAGCGTTTCGGTGGCCTGGTCGACGACGATGCGCCCGGCATTCACCACGATGACGCGCTCACACACCAATTCGATGTCGCGCGTGTCGTGAGAGGTGAGCACGACGGTCAGGCCATCCGATTGTGCCTGTGCGTTGATGAGGTCGCGGATCGTCGTCTTGGCGGTGATGTCGAGGCCGATCGTGGGCTCGTCGAGGAACAGTACGTCGGGCTTGTGCAGGAGGCTCGCAACGACCTCGCAGCGCATGCGCTGGCCCAGCGACAATCGGTTGACCGGCTGGGCCATCAAGGGGGCGAGATCGAAGCGTTCGCTCAGCGCGTCGAGGCGGGTCGCGAAGGGCGCCGCATCCTGGGCGTAGATTCGGCGCAGCAGCGCGAAGGACTGCCGCACCGGCAATTCGGACCATAGCTGAGGGCGCTGGCCGAACACCACGCCGATGCGCCGCGCCAGCGCCATGCGGTCCTGCCATGGGGTCAGTCCGAGCACGGTGGCATTGCCGCCGGACGGCAGGAGGATGCCGGTCAGAATCTTGAGTGTCGTTGATTTGCCGGCGCCGTTGGGGCCGATCAGTGCCACGCGTTCACCGGGGGCGATGGTGAATGAGATGCCGCCGAGCGCGTCGATGTTGGTGTATTGCGGCGCGATCAGGTTGCGCAGGCCACGACCGGATTTAGCGTAGCGGAATTGCTTGCGAAGGTCCCGGACGGTGATGGCTGACATGGGGGGCTACTTGCACTGGGATGACGGAAACGCGGCAGACCGGCGACACGACGGCACTAACTTCCACTTGCGGGGCAAGTGGATTAGCGGTCGGGCGGGTCATGCGAAATCGCGACGTCATCGACATTCGGCCCCATGGGTCAGGCGTCAATTTGACGAACGTAGCGAGCTCATGCAGGCGGGGCAAGCAAGAATTTGTGCGGGGCGAGGAGGACGCGGCAATGCTCGTCCCTTGTCATCCCGGGCCGGTGCCACAAGGGAACCTGGCGGCGTTCGTGCGTTGAGTTCGATTTTTTTGTTTGCACGGAGGACGCGCGGAGGGCGCGGGGAACACGGAGCAGCTTTCCCGATGAGCCCCGATGAAGCGAACCCCTGATCAACAGTGAACGTATTGGGCGGAGCCAATTTGGATGCCAGTCTGATGGCTCGCTCCGTGCTCACCGCGGGCTCCTTCGTCCTCCGTGCGAATCAAAATTATTGCGGACCGCACGAAGGTGCAGATAGTGGGACAGTGTGGACCAATTCGCGCGCCAGCCGCGCCGCGAGCCCTTCCACGGCGGTGCGCACCGCTGGCGATAGCGCGGCGCCCAGGGCAAAGTTCTCGCCTTCGATCGCGTAGAGGCGGCAAACGCGCGGCAGCGTCCCAAGCACGCGCGCCAGTGCAAGTGCCTCCGCGACGCCTAATCCGTGCGATGATGCGCCCGGTTTCACCGCGGGTATTTTTTCCGCAACGCAATCAAACACATGGATTGTCCCCGGCGCAGCGCCGGTCAGCGCGGCGTCGACAAGAAACACGGCGTCCAAACCATGCAACCGTTCCAGCAGTTCCACCGCTGCTCCGGGACGCTCTTCTATCCGCACGCACGGCGGAATCCGGCCGCGCAGCGACCGCGCGAGCAGCCGTCCTGCGCCATCATCGCCGCAATCCGGATTACCGAGACAGAGGATGACGGGGCCGCCTGCTCGTTCACCAACGACTTTACGCACGGCATGCTGAGCTGGTGTTCGTTTCACGCTCGCACCACGTCCAGCTTCAGAAAATGCGTCGCGCAGGAGATGCATGGGTCGTGATTGCGAATGGCTTGCTCGCACATATGGCTCAGACGGTCATCCGGCAGATCGAGCCACCGCGGGGCGAATTCGCGCAGATCGTCCTCAATGCTTGGCTGGTTCTGCGATGTGGGGGGCACGATCTTCGCCTCCAGCACGCTGCCGTCGGTGTCCAGGCGATAGCGGTGGTACAGCATGCCGCGCGGCGCCTCGGTCGCAGCGCAGCCGATGCCGGCCCGCATCGGCGTTTCAACATGCGGCCGGTCGGGTTCTTCATACGCATCGATGATGCGCAACGCCTCGTCGAAGGCGTAGACCACCTCGACCGCCCGGATCACGATACTGCGAAACGGATTGTTGCAGGTCGGGCCAAGGCCGGCGGACTTGGCGGCCTGCCCTGCCAACGGCGACAGTTTCGCCGAATTGAGGCTGTAGCGCGCGAGTGGGCCGGTGAGGTAGGCGCCACGCCCCAGATGCCGCGAGTGCAGCGCGTTGGAACGCCTGACGTGGTACTCCTCGAAATGCGAGTCGTATTGCTGCGGCGGGATGTCGAGGCCCTTATTCGACACCACGTGGCCTTCGTTGAAGGGGTATTCGTCGGGATGGGATACCGAGACGAACTCGTAGTCCCGTTCCAGGTCCGGAAAATCGAAGCCGGCGACCAGCTTTACCGTGTCGAGCGACGCATCCCGTCCCCGCAGCAGGGCCTCGCGCAATCCGCGCACCTCACGCCGGGTCGGCACGCGATAGAAGCCGCCGATGCGCACGTTGATCGGGTGGATTTCGCGGCCGCCGAGCAAGTTCAGGATTTCGTTGCCCGTCTTCTTCAGGGCAAGGCCCTGGCGCACCACATCGGGATGGTCCTTCGCCATCTCGACCGCCCCGTCGTAGCCGAGAAAATCCGGCGCATGCAGCATGTACATGTGCAGCACGTGGCTTTCGATCCACTCGCCGCAATAGAGCAATCGGCGGAGCGCGCGGATTTCCGGGGTGACGGTGATGCCGAGCGCATCCTCGATGGCATGCACCGAACTCATTTGATAGGCGACGGGGCAGATGCCGCAGATGCGCGCGGTGATGTCGGGAACCTCGGGGCAGGCGCGGCCGCGCAGGAACGCCTCGAAGAAGCGGGGCGGTTCGAAGATATGCAGTTCGGCGTCGCGCAGCCTGCCGTCCTGGATCACCAGGCGGAGCGCGCCCTCGCCTTCGACGCGCGCGAGCACGTCGACGCTGATGGTCCTACGAGCCATGGCGGTCGCCCTCCTGGCGAAACGCCTCGGCGCCGGCATTGAAGGTGCGGAAGACGCGTTGCAAGGCTTGCTCGTCCATGCCGGCGTCGCGCAACTGGCGGGCCAGGGCTACCGTGTTCGGCGTTTCCTTCGGGCCGAAGCAGCCATAGCAGCCGCGATTATAGGCGGGACAGATCGCGCCGCAGCCGGCATGCGTCACGGGGCCGAGGCAGGATGCCGCGCCGCGCACCAGCACGCACACGGTGCCGCGCGCCTTGCACTCGACGCAGACGCTGTGCGACGGAATATCGGGTTTGCGGTTGTGCAAATGGGCGCAGAGCACTTCCAGCAACTGACGCTTGTTGATAGGGCAGCCGCGCAGTTCGAAATCCACGTTGACGTGGGCGCTGATCGGCGTGGAGGTGGCGAGCGTGTCGATATAGTCCGGCCGCGCATAGACGATGGAGGTGAATTCCCGCACGTCCTTGAAGTTGCGCAGCGCCTGGATACCGCCGGCGGTGGCGCAGGCGCCGATGGTGATGAGCGTGCGGGAGCGGCGGCGCACCTCGTGCAGACGCTCGGCGTCATGGGGCGTGGTGACGGAGCCCTCCACCAGCGAGACGTCGTATGGGCCTTTGAGAACGCCGCGCGTCGCCTCGGGGAAGTAGGCGATATCGATCGCGCCGGCGACTGCCAGCAATTCGTCCTCGCAATCGAGCAATGAGAGCTGGCAACCGTCGCAGGAGGCGAATTTCCAGACGGCGAGTTTCGGTTTGCTCATAGCGGTGCCATGCCCCTGCCTTTTGTGGTGGGGCGGGCTGTATGCGGAATGTCACGCTGCGCCGGTGCGGTGCGCAAGATATAATCTTTTAACACAGAGGTCACAGAAAAAGCTAAAGTCACAGAGGCCGCAGAAAGATTAATGCCTCTCAGGGAACTCTGTGGCTTTAGCTTTTTCTGCGACCTCTGTGTTAAAAAACGATATTGCCCACCGTACCGGCCTTGCGAGCCACGTGGGAAAATTTCCGGAGCGGCCGGCGCCAGTCTGCGACCTGTGGGCGTCCGCATCATCACACCTCCTTCAGCGCCATCAGCCGGCGAACGCGGTCGTAACGCACCACCGCGCCGTCCTTGCAGGCGAACATGCCGGCGAACTGGCAGTGTCCGCACAGGCCGACGGCGCATTTCATGTTGCGCTCGATCGACACCCAGATCGCATCGTCCGGCAGGCCGACGTCGTGCAGCGCGGCGCCGGCGAAACGCATCATCACCTCCGGACCGCACACCAGCGCCGTGGCATGACGCGTATCGATCGCAAGCCGTGGGATCAGCCGCGTCACCACGCCGACATGGCCGCGCCAGTCGCCGCCGGCATGATCGACGGTCACTTCGAGCTGAAGGTCGAGCCGCCTGCGCCAGGTCTCCAACTGCCGGCGGAAGAGGATTTCGTCCGGACTGCGCGTGCCGTAGAGCAATACCACGTTGCCGAAGCGCGCACGGTTGGCGAGCAAGTAGTGGATTGAAGGTCGCAGCGGCGCCAGGCCGAGGCCACCCGCCACCACAACGACGTCCTGTCCCGCGAGTTCCTCGGTGGGCCAGGCGGTGCCGAACGGACCGCGCACGCCCAGCACGTCGCCGGCCTGCAATTTCGTGATTGCCTCGCTGACCGCTCCGACCGAGCGCACCGTCTGCACCAGCCGCGTTGGATCGGACGCATCGCCGCTGATGCTCACCGGGATCTCGCCGATGCCGAACACGTACAGCATGCTGAACTGGCCGGGACGATAGGGCGGCAGCGGCGCGTCGTCGGCCGGCTCCATTTCGAGTGTCACCGTGCCGGGCAGCTCGCGGGTGGGTTTGCGCACGCGCACGACACGCGGGACCATGGCGTCGGCTATCGGCACGACGCGGGCTTCAGCGGCGGCGTCCATAGACATCCAGCATCTGCAATCGGGTGGCCTGCAGTCGCTGCACCAGGACCGGCAGGACGCGTTTGAACAAGGCGTAGCCGAGACGGCTGTCGGCGTCGCATTTGTCGCGCAGGCACCGCGCATCCAGCGCGATCGCCCGGGTCAGTTCCAAGGCCCGCGCGTCATAGCCCCAGCGGTATGGCGGAAGCAGCCAGGTCAGGCCGACGATCTCGTCCTGGCCCACGGTTTCGAACTGGATCGCACCGGCGCCGGGCGCGGCAAGTTCCAGTGCGACCCGGCCGTGGCGGACCAGATAGATCCAATCAGCGGGATCCTCGGCGTGGAACAAATATTCGTCGGCGTCGAAGCGCGTGTTCTTGGCGCAGCCGGCGGCGAGGTCGATGAATTCCTGGCCGAGGCCCGCGAACAAGCGATGTTCGCCCAGGATGCGTTCAAGCCCCTCCATGCGTGCCTCCTGACGTGTCGTCGCGGATCGCGCGGACTTCCTCGGTGATGTCGATGCCGACGGGGCACCAGGTGATGCAGCGGCCGCATCCGACGCAGCCCGAGGTGCCGAATTGCTCTACCCAGTTGGCCAGCTTGTGGGTCATCCACTGGCGGTAGCGCGAGCGCGGTGAACTGCGCACGCTGCCGCCGTGGATGTAGGAGAAGTCCGTGGCGAAGCAGGAATCCCAGCGCCGGCTGCGCTCGGTGGCGCCGCTGAGATCGTTGGAATCGCTGACGCTGGTACAGAAGCAGGTGGGACAGACGGCGGTGCAGTTGCCGCAGGTCAGGCAGCGTGACGCCACGTCGTCCCAGCGTTTGTGTTCCAAATTCGCGAGCAACAGGTCGGGCAGGTCGTCGGCACGCATCTGTCGGCCCATGCTGTCGGCGGTATGCGCGACAATTTGCGCGGCGCGCTCGAGATCGGCCTGCATGGCCGGACGGCGCGGCAGCAGGTTCAGCACCGCTGCCCCGCGATCACTGCCGGCGGCTGCCAGAAATTCGTGCGGATCGCCGGGAAACTCGGTCAGCACGAGGTCGAAACCCGCGCTGGCCTGCGGACCGGTCTGCATCGAGACGCAGAAGCAGGTGCCGCCGGCCTGGCCACAATTGACGGCGACGATGAACGCGCCGTTGCGCCGTGCCTGGTAATGACGATCGATATAGGGACCTTGCAGGAACACGCGATCCTGGATGGCGATGGCGTGCAGCTCACAGGATCGCACCGCCAGGAATGCGAAACGTTCGCTCGGATCGGGGTCGGTGGTGACACGCATGCCGTTGCCGTCTCGCTCTGCCCGCCACAGGCGCAGCAGCGGCGGATGCAGGAAGCGCTTCCAGGCGTGCGGCCCGACGGCATAGCCGAACAAGGCATTGTCGTCCCGGCGCTCCAGCCGGTAATGGCCGCCGTCCTGACGATCCGTCCAACCGGCGGGCAGGTCGGCAATCGTCTCGATATCATCGTAGACGATCGCATCGTCACGCCGCGTCGGGCCAAGGACGCGGAAGCCGTCCGCCCGCAGCGCCGCGATCAGCGCCACCAGCCCGTCCAGCGTTATGACCGATTGCTCGTACGTCATGCGGCAGCTCTTAATGGGACGGTAAACGCTCGCATTGATCCAGCGCAATATGCGTATCCGCCCGGAAGCGCGCTGTGACACATCCCTGACATTGTGACTCCCGGATGGACCCGCTGCTGTTTCGTGCAGGACGATACTCGCATTAGTCGTGGATGGCCGCGACAGGCGCGGCCATGACACCGGAGGGCCGGTGCGCCCATCAGTGGCCTTCGGGCACCATGACGCGGGAGGGCCGGTGCGCCCATCAAATGACACGTGGCAGGCGGCGGACGGTGCAGCGGCGGCGGCTACACCATCTCGATCGCCAGCGCGTCACGCAGAGCGTTGGCCGCCATGCTGAGTTCGGCATCGAGCTCCGCGGCGAGCGTGATTGCTCTGGCGGGATCGCTGTCGCGGGCGGCGAGCATCAGGGCGCGCAGCCTGACCTCAAGCGAGGACATGCCGTAGCCGGCTGCCATTCCGACCATGGCATGGGCGTGCGAGGCCACGGAGGCGCTGTCGCCGTCCTCCATGGCCTGGCGCAATTTGGGCAGGCGCGCCTGAAGATCGACCAGGCACTCGGCGACCATGCCGCCGAGCAAATCGCCGGGCAGGCTGTTGCGCAGTTCGGCAATGCGATCGGTGGCAAGGATGGGCGAATCCGCCTCGTCCGGCGTGGCGCGGACCGCGATGTCATGCTCTGGCATGCCGCTCCAGGCGAGATCGGCGATGGCCTGGAGCAATTCGGGCAATGCCACCGGTTTGCCGAGCAAGCGGCTCATGCCGGCCTCCCGGCCCAGCGCCTGGTCTTCGAGGGTCAGGCTGGCGGTCAGGGCGACGACCGGCAGCGTGCCCGCCGGGGGCGCCAGGCGCCGCAGCTCTCGCGTCACGTCGAAGCCGTTCATGCCGGGCATGAAGATGTCCATGAACACCAGGTCGTACGGACGGCGAGAGAGCAATTCGAGCGCCTGCGCGCCATCCGAGGCGACGTCGACCAGGTGGCCTTCGCGGCGGAGCAATGTGGCGGTGACAAGCTGGTTCGCCAGCACATCCTCCACCAGCAGGACATGCGTGCGGGGCAGGATGCGGCGCATGGATCCGGGCGCCGCGGACGGGCGCCGCTGCACGGCGGGCAATGGCTCGATCGGCAGCAGGATCCAGAACTCGTTGCCGCTGCGGCCATCCTCCGTCATCCAGGGCGCGCAGCCGATCTGTCCGCCCATCAGGGAGACGATCATCCGGCAAATTGCCAGGCCGAGACCGGAGCCGTGCGGCATGGTGGCATTGGCGTCACCCTCGAGCCGCGAGAACGGCTGGAACAATCGGGCACGGCCGGCGGGCTCGATCACGGGACCGCCGTCGCGCACCGCGAGACGCAGGAACGGACGGCCGTAATCGTCCGCCACGGCGCCGGCCAGCAAGCCGACGTCGCCGGGCTGGCCGAACTTCACCGCGTTCGACAGCAGGTTGATCAGCACCTGACGCAGGCGGCCGGGATCGGCGTAGAGTTCCTGCGGCAGACCCGGGGCAGAGATCAGGCCCAGCGTGATGCCGCGCTCGGCCGCCTGGTGGCGGAAGATCTCGAGCACGCCGTCAAGCAGATCGCGCAGGCGGAACACGCTTGGTCGGAGGCTGAGCTGGCCAGCCTCGATCCGGGCCATGTCGAGGATGTCGTTGATCAGACCGAGCAATGCATCGCCGGACTGCCGCGCCAGGTCGAGCAACGCCTGCTGTGGTCGCGGCAGGCCGCCGTTGCCCAACAACGCCAGGGTCGAGAGGAGCGCGCTCAGGGGCGTGCGGATTTCGTGGCTGACAATGGCCATGAAGCGCGACTTCGCCTCAGTGGCGCTCTCGGCGATGGCGCGCGCTTCACGCAGGACATCCTCATCATGCTTGCGGATGGTGACATCGCTGTAGAGCGTGACGAAGCTGCCGTCGTGAAGGCGGTTGCGGCGCAGCTCTATGGTGTGGCCGTCGGGCCGCCTGCGCTCGATCGGGCCGACCGTTTCGCCGGCGTGCAAGGCGGCCAGGCGGCGCGCCACTTCGGCCTCCACGTCCACCTGGCCGAACTGGCCACTTTGTGCCTGCGCGCGCAGGATGTCGGCCAGCGGAAGACCGACCCGCAGAACGCTCTGCGGCACGCCGGCGATCTCGGAGAAATGCTCGTTCCACTCCACCAGTTTGAGCTCTCGGTCGAGCATTGCGACGCCGTCGGACATGCCTTCCAGCGTTGCCTGCAACTGGGCGGTCTTGGCGTCGGCCTGCGCCTTCGCTTCGCCCAGCCGGGTGTTGGCGACCGCAAGCTGGGCATTGGCGGCGGCAAGCACGGCGCGGTCGTGGGTCAGTGCCTCGTGGCGGTTGCGCGCCTGCACCCGGCCCAGCAGCAAAAGCCCGGCCAGGGCGGCGATCAGGACGGAGATGGAGCCGGCGAACAAGCGCGCCTGATCTGCCCAGGCCCTGGAGCGGCTCAGTGCATAGTCTTGATCCATGCCGACCACCACGGCCAGGGCGCGGCCCGGTATCTGGCGAAAGGCGTGGAAGCGCAGGACGCGATCAAGTGGAGACCGGCCGACCCAGATGGTGTCGGACGCGACGGACAGGGCGCGGAACATGGGCGATGTGTCGATCGCCTGATTTGGTTCGCCGGTCGCGGGACCTTCGGTGGCACGCAGCCTGCCGTCTTTCAAGCCGACCAGCATCACCAGCGGGCGCGGACCAAGGTCGGCTTCGCGAAACAGAGCAGCGATCGCGCTCTCCTGCCAGTCCAAAGCGACGATGCCGGCGAATGCGCCATCCGGCTGCGCCACCCCGCGCGCCAGCTCCATGAACCACCGATCGCTGTCCGGATCCTGCGTGGCATCGCCGAGGAAAGCGTCCTGGTCCTTCCGCGCCGGATCGCGGACGCCGCGGAAATAATCGGTATCGGCGACGCTGGCGCGGAGAAGCCCGGGCGCGGTGGATTGAATGATCCGGCCGGTGCGGTCGGCGATCAGCATGTTGTGGCTGAGGTCCGACACCCCGATGGCCTGGCTCCGCCAGGCGTTCAGGTCGAAATGCTGCGGATCGGCCTGCCAGGCGGCGGCCGCGGTGCGAAGCGTCTGGTCCAGATCAAGCAGTTCGCGGCGAATTTCCTGCTGAAATCTGGTGGCCTGATTGCTGACGCGGTCGACAGCGAGGGCTTCTGCCTGCCGGCCCTGGGCACGGATGGCGCTGATGGTGCCGGCCCAGGTGAGAACGACGAGGCCAAGCGCCGGCACGATGATCCAGGCGGGACCGAACGTCTTCCGCCAGCGGCTCTCGGTGTCGGTGGGTTGGGCCGCCATCGGGTGTGGGCTTGATGTTCTGGGTTGGGTCGCGACGTCGCGCGGTTGCGGTGCTGCCGGTGATTAACCTGATTTTAGCGCCAGGCACAATCGCAAGCTGCGTTGCGGCCACAGGCTTGCCGCGGCGGCGCCCGGGTGTAAATGTCCGCCCGCATCTGGGAAGGGCGGCCAGGCCGCTTCCTGCTTTGTTACAGAGGACGCGCAATGGCCAAGATCAAGGTTAAGACGCCTGTCGTCGAGCTCGACGGCGACGAGATGACCCGCATCATATGGGGGTTCATCAAGGAGAAGCTGATCCTGCCGTATCTCGATATCGACCTGAAGTACTATGACCTCGGGATCGAGTATCGCGACCAGACCGACGATCAGGTGACGGTGGACGCGGCACATGCCATCGCGAAGTACGGCGTGGGCGTGAAGTGCGCCACCATCACTCCCGACGAGGCGCGGGTGACGGAATTCAACCTGAAGCGGATGTACCGCAGTCCGAACGGCACGCTGCGCAACATCCTGGACGGCACCATCTTCCGTGAGCCGATCATCTGCAAAAACGTGCCTCGACTGGTGCCGCACTGGACGCAGCCGATCGTGATCGGCCGCCATGCCTACGGCGATATCTATCGCGCGACGGAGATGAAGATTCCAGGTCCCGGCAAGGTGACGCTCACGTTTCAGCCGGCGGATGGCGGTCCGGCGCAGACGCTCGACGTGCACGAGTTCAATGCCCACGGCGGTGCGTCGATGGCGATGCACAACACCTACGATTCGATCATCGGCTTCGCGCGGGCCTCGTTCAATTATGCGCTGATGCGCGGCTGGCCGCTGTACTTCTCGACCAAGAACACCATCCTGAAGGCGTATGACGGCTACTTCAAGGACATCTTCGAGGATGTCTACAACAAGGAATTCAAGGCGACGTTCGACGCACGGAAGCTGACCTATGAACATCGGTTGATCGATGACATGGTCGCCTGCGCCCTGAAGTGGAACGGCGGCTATGTCTGGGCGTGCAAGAACTACGACGGCGACGTGCAAAGCGACACGGTGGCGCAGGGGTTTGGCTCGCTGGGGCTGATGACGTCGGTGTTGCTGTCGCCGGACGGCAAGACAGTGGAGAGCGAGGCGGCGCACGGCACGGTGACGCGGCACTACCGCCAGCACCAGCAGGGCAAGGAGACGTCCACCAATCCCATCGCCTCGATCTTCGCCTGGACGCGGGGACTGGTGTATCGCGGCAAGTTCGACAATACGCCTGACGTGGGGAAGTTTGCCGAGACGCTCGAGAAGGTGTGCATCGAGACCGTGGAGGCGGGGTTCATGACGCGCGACCTGGCGGTGCTGATTTCTCCGGATCAGCCATGGATGAACACGCAGGCTTTCCTGGCGAAGCTCGACGAGAATCTGAAGCGGGCGATGGGGTGAGGCTTCGGCTTCTCTGCCGTTCGACCAGGCAAGCAATACGACGGCGGCCTTGATCTGGCGCGGGGTGTGATCGCGCGCTGAGCGCGTTGCGTCGTCGCGTCGTGGCCCGCACCGGCGCGGCACGCGAGGTTCGTGGCTCAGCGATGCGGGGGATGGGGCCGCGCCAAGGCCCGCCCTCGCGCCTTGTTAGGTGCTCTGCGCGGCAGCAAGCTGCGCGCGGGGATCGTCGCGCCCACCGCTGGCCGCTGTCATCACGGCCAGCGGCGGGATCCGGCCCATCCCTTGGGTGAGGAACGAACGTTCAAGGGAAGCGCGCCCCGTGACCCGCATGTGGATCGCCGTCGTGGCGATGTTTCTGCAGCAGACCTGCGGCTCGGTGGGGAGGGTCCTCCCGGCCGTGCTGGCGCCGCTGATCATTGCCGAATTGCACGCTGACGCGTCCTGGATCGGCATCTATTTCGGCCTGGTCGCCGTCGCCGCGTTGATCGGCCAGCTCGGTTCGGGCGGATTTATCATCCGTCACGGCGCCATACGCATGAGCCAGGCCGCGTTGCTGTCGGTCGGTGGCGGCATGGCGGTGGCCGTGATCGGGGGCGCCGGAGGGTTCGTGCTCTCCGCCCTGGTGGGCAACGGCGTCGCTGCCGTCGCCACGCCCGCGAGTTCGCAATTGCTGGGACGATGGGCGGTGCGGCGCTATGCTCCGTTCGCCTTCTCCATCGCCCAGACCGCGATCCCCGCCGGCATCTTGCTCGCAGGTTGGCTGGGACCGTCACTGGCGCAGCATATCGGCTGGCGCGGGACCATGCTGGTCAGCGCCGGGGCCTGCTGGTTATTTGCCCTGTTGCTGCAACCGCTGCACGGCCGGCTTGATACCGAGGCGACACCGACCCACGCCATCCACCTGTCGGATTTCCGCACCACCATCACCGGCGTCCTCGCGGTGCGGGAACTCCGCGCGCTGTCATTCGCGTGCTTCGCATTCAATGGCCTGCAGGCAGTGTTCACCGCCTATTTCGTCACCTGGCTGACCGCGCTGGGATACGGACTGGTCGCGGCCGGAGGATTGTTCTCGGCGGTGATGGCCATCGCGATTCCATGCCGCATTCTCTGGGGCTGGGTCGGGAGCTTCTATGCCAGCCCACATGCCACCATGGCGGGGCTGGCGTTCGGCATGGCGGCAAGCGTCGCGTTGATGGCCGTGATCGATGCCGCCTGGCCATGGGCCGCCGTCGCCCTGGTGTCCGGGATACTGAGCGCCACCGCGATGTCGTGGCATGGCATCCTGCTGTCCGAGTCCGCACGCCTCGCGCCACCCGGGAGAGCAGGGGCAGTCACCGGCGGCGTGCTGTCGTTCGGTCAGATGGGCGCATTATTGTGTCCGGTGGTGTTCTCTGCCCTGTTGCGGGGTACCGGCGGTTACGGTGCGGGATGGCTGGCCTGCGTCATCCCGGCGGTATGGGTGGGATCGCATCTGGTCCGTCCGGTCCGGAGCGCGGGGCGCGCGTGACACCTCCGGCAAATCCTGACGCAGTTCTACCCTGCATCCGCCGCATCCCCGAGCAAGGTTCGGCGCGTCACGCGGGCTTGTTCCGGCCGGTTGGGCCGCCCATTTAAGCCGACCATGCAAAACGTTCAGTTCGCCGCCGCCGACCCGACCGGGTGGCACGGCACCACCATCCTGTGCGTCAGGCGGGATGGACATGTGGCAATGGCCGGAGACGGCCAGGTCAGCCTTGGACAGACCATCGTGAAGGGCAACGCGCGCAAGGTGCGCCGAATCGGCGCGGGCGGGGCAGTGCTCGCCGGCTTTGCCGGGGCCACGGCCGACGCCTTCACCTTGCTGGAGCGCCTGGAATCCAAGCTGGAGCGCTTTCCCAACCAGCTCGAACGCGCCTGCGTCGAATTGGCCAAGGATTGGCGCACCGATCGCTACCTCCGGCGTCTGGAGGCCATGATGGCGGTCGCCGACAAGGACCGCAGCTTCACGCTGACCGGCACCGGCGACGTGCTGGAGCCGGAGGACGGCGTCATCGCCATCGGCTCGGGCGGCAACTACGCGCTGGCCGCGGCGCGCGCGCTGATGTCGACCGAGGGCCTCTCCGCCGAGGAGATCGCGCGGCGGGCGATGAAGATCGCCGCGGACATCTGCGTCTACACCAACAACAACGTGATCATCGAGACCCTGTAGAATGGAAGTACCCACCTATTCGCCGCGCGAGATCGTCTCTGAGCTGGACCGCTTCATTGTCGGCCAGGGCGATGCCAAGCGCGCGGTGGCGATCGCCTTGCGCAACCGCTGGCGCCGGCAGCATCTGCCGGAGGCGATGCGCGAGGAGGTCGTGCCGAAGAACATCCTCATGATCGGCCCCACCGGCTGCGGCAAGACGGAAATCGCGCGCCGCCTGGCCAAGCTGGCACAGGCGCCGTTCCTGAAAGTGGAAGCGACGAAATTCACCGAAGTGGGTTATGTCGGGCGTGACGTGGAGAGCATTGCCCGCGACCTGGTGGAAGCCAGTCTGAACATGTTGCGCGAAGCCTCCCGCAAGGAGGTGCAGGCAAAGGCGGAGCTGGCGGCGGAAGAACGCCTGATCACCGCGCTGGTCGGCGAAGGTGCCGCCGCCGATACACGTTCGAAATTCCGCCGCATGCTGCGCAACGGCGAGTTCGAGCAAAAGGAGATCGAGATCCAGGTGTCCGAGTCGCAGGGCACGCCGATCGGCCAGCTTGATATCCCCGGCATGCCGCCGGGCCAGGTGATCAACATCGGCGAGATGATGAAAGGCATGTTCGGCCGTCCGCAGCAGAAGCGGCGGGTCACCGTGGAAGTCGCACGGCGCTTGCTTGAAGCGGAGGAAGCCGACCGCTTGCTCGACAACGACCGCATCGCGAAAGACGCGGTGGCGCATGCCGAGAACAACGGCATCGTGTTCATCGACGAGATCGACAAGGTCTGCGCCCGCACCATGGAAGGCGGCTTCCGCGGTGGGGACGTCTCGCGCGAGGGCGTGCAGCGCGACCTGCTGCCGCTGATCGAGGGCACCACCGTGTCCACCAAGTACGGCCCGGTGAAGACGGATCATGTGTTGTTCATCGCCTCGGGTGCGTTCCATCTGGCGAAGCCGTCGGACCTGCTGCCGGAGCTGCAAGGCCGGTTGCCGATCCGGGTGGAGCTGGCGGGCCTGTCGCGCGACGACCTGCGCCGGATTCTGACCGAGCCAGAGCATTCGCTGATCAAACAATACGCGGCGCTGATGGGGACGGAGCAAGTGAAGCTTGAGTTCACCGATGATGCGGTGGACGCGCTGGCCGAGCTCGCCGCCGACATCAACGACCGGGTGGAGAATATCGGCGCGCGCCGGCTGCATACGGTGCTGGAGCGGCTGCTGGAGGAGATCAGCTTCACCGCCACGGATCGGGCGGGGGATACGATCGTGGTCGATGCGGCCTATGTGAACGAGCGCGTGGCGCCGCTGGCGCAGAAGGGGGATCTGAGCCGGTTCATTCTGTAGGCGGAAGCGGCGGGTGGGTGGACGCCGCCCGCCCGCTGGCCTTGCGTTACTACTGATGTTATAACCCGTCCCGAGCCAAGGAGGCCGGGGCATGAGCGCACTGAAATTGACCCAGATCGGCAACTCGGTCGGCGTGATCCTGCCGAAGGAGCTGCTCGCCAAGCTCGGCGTTGGCAAGGGCGATACCCTGTTCGCGATCGAGCAAGCGGACGGGGTGAAGCTGACGGTCGCCGATCCGGAGTTCGCGGCGCAGATGGAAGTGGCGCGAGCGGTAATGAAGCGCTGGCGCAACGTGTTGCGTGAGCTGGCGAAATGACCGTCTGGCTGTCGCGTGCGCTGGTCGTCGCCATCCATGAGGAGCAATTGGCGGAGCATGGGGGCGGAGCGGGCATTCGCGACGAGGGATTGCTCGACAGCGCGTTGGCTCGGCCGCTGAACCGGGCCGGATACGGTAATCCCGATATTCCCGAACTGGCGGCGCTGTACGCGATCGCCATCGCGCGCAACCATCCGTTTGTGGACGGCAACAAGCGCGCGGCCTTCGCTGCTATGGTTACGTTTCTTGCGTTGAATGGGGCGAGGTTCGAGCCGCCTGAAGTCGAGGCGACGGTGACCATGCTGCGTCTGGCGGCGGGGGATATGACGGACGAGGCGTTCACGGGCTGGGTCCGGGAGGCTGTGGGAGTGGCGGAGTAGCCGATGCGCGTCCGCCTGCGATCCTGGTCTATTGCATCTGCCTTCCTGGTCTGTGCCTTCGTTCTCTCGGCCACAGCAGGGTACGCGGCCCCTCGGTTCTGCATCGTGCCGGTGAAAGGTGCGGCCGAAGGTATCGGCCCAATAGGAGAAGTCTGGCAGCAGACTCGGGCTGCGTTTCGCCTGCCCGGCGTTGCAGCGCCGGTTTTCGTGCCTAACTTCGGCCACCCTTGGACAATCGACGAAAATCGTCGCGCGATTCCGTATTCTGGACCTGGCACACCCAACATTCTGACGATCAACGGCCGTATAAAGCCGGTCAGTCCAGGGCGCATCATCGACGGCAACACATTCGAATCGCAGGTATTCGGCCGCAGGCTTGTCTACCAGGGAGGCCTTTTCTGGTCGCCGCGCTGGCGCCAATCAACCTCGGCCGGGCTTGCGGATATCCCGGGTGGCGAGATCCGACCCGCGTTCAGCGTCTACGACCTGCCTACTCTCGGGCGCACACTTATTGCTGGCGCTGACGGCCTGTATCTCTTCGATGGCACCAAGATCGAACCGGTCCGAGACGGGCAACGGGAGAAATATGGCGACTATCGTTTTGTATACGACCTGCCTGCCATCGGCCGGGTACTCATCGTCGCATCGAAGGGAGTCTACGAACTGTCACGCGGTGGTGCTCTCGTCGCCCTCTCGATGCATTTGCCCCCCGCAGAGTTTCCCGCGCCGGAATTCGTCGACTGGCCGACGGCGAAAATGGCGCTTATCGGGACGAAGGCAGGTGTGTTCTTGCTCGACCGGGATCTGCATGTAACGCCGATCTTAGGAGGCGATCAGGTCGAAAACACTGGCACCGGTTTCTTTCAGGGTGAGATCGAAGGCACCCACGACATGATCCTCACCGGCCGGCGTGGCGTCTTTGTTGCCGTGGACGCCGCGTACGCCGGCACGGAGACATGCGAACATGCACAGCGCCTGCACGACGCAATTCCCGAGTCTGATCTTTGCCTCCGTCCAATGGCTGGAACCGACGAACATGCGATCGGATTCGCCATTGGCGGAATGATTGAGGCGCCCGGGAAAAGGGGGTTGCTGATAGATACGACCGCTGGGCTGTTCCTGCAAAAACCCGATCGTTCTCTGGTGAACCTTCAACCGCGCACGGGGCAATACACGCGTGATCTGGTTCAGCTTCCTTGGTCGGACGAGATCGTTGCCGCCGGCCCGGACAGTGCCGTGGTTCATGCGGATCTTTCGATTCAAAGCATTGGCGGGGGGCTAGAGCTCAAGGCGGTCCTGCCGGGCATTCATACGGCCCTGATCGCGCCCGATAGTGGCTCCATTTCATACTCCATCCTGCGGATAGAACACGGGAACTATCAGCGCCGGCAAACAACGCTGCAGGATGTGGAAGGCATCGCGGATACGCCGTGGCTGAACGGCGCGTTGGTCTGGACGCGTGCGGGCCTGTTCTTGTTGAGCCATAACGGCAGCGCGTCGCCCGTCCACTTCGCCGGCAGCGGCGATTCATCGCCAGCCCGGTTCGGGCTTCAGGCCGCCTGGTATGAGGCGATATACGTTGGCGTGTCGGACATGTTGACCGCGCAGCGATTCCAGCAGGTCTATGTGCGGCGGCAGAAAGCGGGATGGTGGCGGATCACGCCTGATCTGCAATGGCTGCCGATCCATTTTCTGCCCAATGAACTTGCACTGGCCTATTTCGATCCCGGTGCCGGCGATTTTCTTATGGGCACAACAAGTGGCGTGTACGCAATCAGCTCCGATGGTGACGCAGTGAAGATCGACAGACCGGACGGTCCCGCCCATGCCGTACGAGACTTCGGACGCGTGGGCGATCAGGTCCTTGCGGGCGGTGATGATGGGTTGTTCGAGGTGAGGCAACTGTCGCATATCACCGGTGTTACGGACGGCGACACCGAGCACATTGGGTCTGTGTTGGCAATCACCGACGTCGGCTTTGCAGGACTCGCCATTATAACGGCGTCAAATGGGACTTTCGCGTACCAGGCGGGCATGCTCAAACGTATTGCCGATCTCTCGCCATCAGAAGGTGCGTCCGCCCCGGCCGTCTTTCCAGATTTGCAGCGTGTGGTGGTGGCGAAGCGATTTATCCAAGGGCCGCTGCTGTTCGAACTTGCGCGACGCGGTCCCAGTGGTGCGTGCAACCGCAATCTTGTTGAAGCGCCTTGACGCGTGTCGCCTGACAGCCCCCTACGCCGGCGCGATATGCTCTACCCCTGCCATATACGGCCACAGCACCTCCGGGATCAGCACCGAGCCATCCGCCTGCTGGTGATTCTCCATCACCGCGATCAATGCGCGTCCGAGTGCCACGCCCGACCCGTTCAACGTATGCACATAGGCGACGCCCTTGCCGTCGGCGGCGCGAAACCGTGCGTTCATTCGCCGCGCCTGAAAGTCCCGGCAATTGGAGCAAGAGCTGATCTCGCGCCAGCTCTGCTGGCCGGGCAGCCAGACTTCCAGATCGAACGTGCGCACCGACTGGAACCCGGTGTCGCCGCTGGACAGCACCACGCGGCGGAACGGGAGTTCCAGCAGGCTCAGCACCTTCTCAGCGCAGCCGACCATCCGTTCATGCTCCGCCACGCTTTGGTCGGGATGCGCGATGGAGACCATTTCCACCTTGCGGAACTGGTGCTGGCGCAGCATGCCGCGGGTGTCGCGGCCGGCCGCGCCGGCCTCGGCCCGATAGCAGTCGGTGAGCGCGGTCATGCGGATCGGCAGGCTCTTCTCCGCGACGATCTCGCCCGCGACGGTATTGGTCAGCGGCACCTCGGCGGTGGGGATCAGCCAGCGGCCGTCGGTGGTGCGGAACAATTCGTCGGCGAATTTCGGCAGGTTGGCGGTGCCGTAGGCGGTGGCGTCGTTCACCAGCGAGGGCACCACCATCTCGGTATAGCCATGCTCGCGCGTATGCAGGTCGAGCATGAACTGGCCAAGGGCGCGTTCCAGCCGCGCCAGCGCGCCGCGCAGCACGACGAAGCGGGCTCCGGCGAGCTTGGCGGCGGTGGCGAAATCCATCAGGCCCATCGCCTCGCCAAGCTCGAAATGCTGCTTCGGCAGGAAGCCGAGATCGCGCGGTTCGCCGACCTGCTTCAGCACGACGTTGGCGGACTCGTCGGGGCCGTCGGGCACGTCGGGATCGAGGATATTGGGCAGCGATTCCAGGATGCCCTTGGTCGCGGCATCGAGTTCGGTCGCGCGCTTCTCCAGCCCTTCCATCTCGCCGCGCAAGGCGGTGGCGTCCGCTTCCAGCGCCGCGGTGTCGACGCCGGCGCGCTTCTGCTGTCCGACCTCCTTCGACAATGCGTTGCGGCGCGCCTGCTTTTCCTGGAGCTCGGTCAGGACGGCGCGACGCTCGGCATCGAGCGCGAGAATTTCGGGGGAGGCGGGCGGCAGGCCACGCCGCGCCAGGGCGGCGTCGAAAGCGGCGGGATCGTTGCGGATGGCACGGATGTCATGCATGGGCAGGCACCTTGTGGCGGATGGGCGGACAGCGCTTGCAAACTTCGTCCGGGCCTCAGGCCCGGCAGCCCGCGCACGATCGGCCAGAGAATAACGCGACGCCACACCCCGCCGCCATCACCGGCGAGCAACGACCAAACACCAGACACGTTGGCTGTGAGCAGGAGGGCATCACACCTCCACCGGTTTCGGCTCGACCATTCTCGCCGCGACAATGGATATCTCGTATAATGCGATCAGCGGCAATGCCAAACCGGTTTGCGTGATCACGTCCGGCGGGGCGAGGACGGCGGCGACCACGAACATCCCCACCCAGGCATAGCGCCGATAGCGTTTCAGCCCTTTCGACGAGACGATTCCCACCTTGGCGAGCAATGTCAGCAGCACGGGCAGCTCAAAGGTGATGCCGAAGGCAAAGATCAGCTTCATCACCAGGTCGAGGTATTCGGACACGCGCGGCAGCAGCTCGATCGGCACGCCGCCGCCGCCGTTGGAGGACTGGAAGCTGGCGAAGAATTTCCAGGCGAAGGGAAACACGAAATAGTACGCCAGTGCGGCGCCGAGCAAGAACAGTACCGGGGTGGCGATCAGGAACGGGAGCAGGGCGCGCTTTTCGCTGCGGTACAGGCCCGGGGCGACGAACATATAGATCTGGCTGGCGATCACCGGGAACCCGATGAAGGCACCGCCGAAGAACGCCACCTTGATGCGGGTGAAAAACGCCTCGTAGAGCTGCGTGTAGATCAGATGGGGATCGGGCTGGCCCTGCGCGCGCAGCACATCGGCCAGCGGCTGGGCCAGGAAGAAATAGATGCGGTTGGAAAAGTAGTAGCAAACCACAAACGAGACGAAGAACGTCGCGATCGACCACATCAGCCGCCGCCGCAGCTCCATCAAATGGTCGAGCAATGGCATCGGCTTGTCGTCGATCGGATCGTCGGGTGCTTCGATGTCGGCCATGGACCAGTTGTCGGTTGCCAGTCGTCGGTTGTCGGATTTGGTCGTCGGCGTTCAGCTCACGCTGCGGGGCGCGTGCCGCGTTGCAGCACGACCTGCGGTGGAATGAAAGCCGGCGCCTCGGCCTCGACGGAGCGGGTCGCCGCGAGCGTCACGAATTCCGGCGGAACGAAGGCCGGCGCGTCCGGCGTTGGCTCAGCTTCGCCTGCTCGCTCTGGCGATGCGGGGTCAGCGAGCGCGATCGGTTCGAGTTCGGCGACCGCGGCTGCTTCCCCGCTTGCCGCGGCGCTGGTTTCCGATGTCGGCGTTGGCTCCAGAGGATTAGCGGAAAACGTATCGCGCAGGGCGTGATCGGGGTCGATATGGCGCTCGATCTCGCCGCGGAAGTCGAAATTGCGGATGGAGTTGATTTGCTGGCGCACGTCGCCCAGGTCGGCCTCGCGCATCATCTCATCGACATGGGTCTGGAATTCCGAGGCCATGCGCCGGGCCTTCTTGATCATGTCGGTGACGGTACGGATGGCGACCGGCATGTCCTTCGGCCCGATCAGGATCAGGGCGACGGCGGCGATCAGGCCAATCTCGGACCAGGCAAAATCGAACATTCCACTCGCTCAACGTGGCCGGCGGGTTTTGCCGGCGCCGCGTCCTGTGTGCCTGCCTTTCCCGGCGGCGATCGGATCACGCCCGGCAGGAACGGAAGGCATGCCCGGCATGTATTCCATCCGTCACCCCTGGGAAAGCGCAGCGCCGCTGGTTTCCTCGGCGGAGGAAGCAGCCGTGGGCGGGGCGGGGAAATCCGGCGAGAGCGGCGGGGCGTCCGACACGCCGGTTGGTTGCGATTGCTCTAGCAGCAGGTCGCCACGCTGGGGCAGGTCGCGGAGGTCCCGCAGGCCGAACTGCGCCAGGAACTGGGACGTGGTGCCCCACAGCGTCGGTCGGCCGGGGACTTCGCGGCGGCCCTTCGGAGCCACGAGATTGGCCTCCAGCAACGCGTCCAGGGTCTGCTGCGACAGGCTGGTGCCGCGAATTTCCTCGATTTCCGCGCGGGTGCAGGGCTGGTGGTAGGCGATGATCGCGAGCGTTTCCATGGCGACTCGCGGCAGCTTGCGCGGCACGTCGATGACCTTGCGCAGGCGGGGAGCGAGGTCTTGGGCGGTGCGGAACTGGACCCCGCCGGCGGTTTCCACCAGTTCGACGCCACGCCCGGCGTAGCGGTCGCGGAGGGCCGCGATGACCGCATCCGCGTCGAGAGCGTCGGGCAAAAGCTGTGACAGCGCGCGCGCGCTCACCGGGCTCGCTGAGGCAAACACCAGCGCTTCCGCCAGACGCAGGGATTGCTCGTCCGGAACCGTATCGACGGGCGCCGACGCCTCGCCTGGCGGCGTTGGTTCGTGGCTGGCAGCGTCTTCCGCACCCGCCTCGGGCTGGGCGGCCGCCGGTGCGCCGGCGATGGCTGCCGATCCGGTGGCTGGCGGCTCGGCTTCAACAGGCGCTTGGGCGGGAGACTGGGCGCCGGCGGCGGGGTCTCGTTCCGCTTCCCGGGAGTCTGGTGACTGGATGCCGTATTGGGGTTCGGCAGCGTTGACGGCCCCCTCACCCCAAGCCTCCTCTGCGCACGCTGCAGCGGAGGAAATCGGGTTATCGCTCATGCGCTGTCTTCTACTCCCGCGCGGCTGCGGCGCACCAGGATTGGTCCGAACTCGTGGTCCTGGCGCAGGCGGACTGCCCCGCCACGGGCCATTTCCAGCCCGGCCATCAGTGTGCTGGCCATCGCCGCCCGGCGCTCGGTGGCGCCGATGAGATGGTCGGGCAGAAAGCGTTCCAGGGTCGTCCAATCGGGCAGGGCGCCCACAAGCGCACCCAGGCGATGCAGCGCATCCTGCACTGTCCACAGCGTCAGCGGGCGAGGCTGGTAGCGGCGGGATTTGGTGCCTCGGCGCACCGCTCCCAGATAGGCACGGATCAGCGACCCAAGGTCGAGCGCGAGCCGCGAGCGATCGATTTCCGTATGGTCCTCCGGCGCGCCACGGTCGAACACGTCCTGTCCGACCTGCGGCCGCTCGCCCAGCCAGACAGCGGCGGCGCGGATGGCGGACAGATCGCGCAGGCGGAGGGCGAGAACTTCGGCCGCCTCCTCGCCTTCTTCGGCACCCAGTGCGTCGGCCGGCAGCAGCAGGCGGGACTTCAGCCAGGTCAGCCACGCCGCCATGACCAGCCAGTCGGCGGCCAGTTCCAGCCTGACACGGCGGGCACCTTCGATGACAGCGAGGTATTGCTCCACGAGGGCGAGAATGGAGATCTTCGCCAGGTCCACCTTCTGGGCCCGGGCAAGATCCAGCAGCAGATCGAGCGGGCCGTCGAAACCCTCCAAGTGGAGGACCAGCGCGACCTCGCCGGCGTTTGCTTGCGCCGCGGGCAGATTTTCGACTTGCTCAGACATGCTGCACCGCCTGGCCAAGGCTGGCGCCGTGGCCGGACAACAGGAACAATATGTGGAAGGCCCACGGCACGACCGCCTCCAGCGCTGCCTGGAACGGGTCGAAGACGATGCCGAACTGGGCGAGCAATGGCGGCAGCAGGAACACCACCAAAAGCACCAGCAGGATGCCGCCGCGCTCGAGCCTCGCCCAAACCTTGGCCAGGGACAATGGCAGCAGGCCGACGGCAATGCGCCCGCCATCCAGAGGCGGGATCGGCAGCAGGTTGAACAACCCCAGCACCAGGTTGGTCAGCATGAAATAGAACAGGAAGAAGCCGACCAGGGGATGCTGTGCGACCGCGGTATCCAGCGGGTCGACGCCGGGTGGCAACGGACCGGCGGGAAGCGGCATCAGCAGCGCGCCGACCCAGGCGAGGAAGAAGTTCATCAGCGGTCCGGCCGAGGCGACCACCGCCATGCCGCGGCGCGGGTCACGGAACTTCCAGGCGCCAACCGGGACCGGCTTCGCCCAGCCGAACATGAACAACACGCGGTGGAAGGCCAGCAACTGAAAGATCAGCAGAAAGCCGGGCAGCAGCACGGTGCCGACCCGGTCCACATGGCGCAGCGGGTTCAGCGACAGCCGTCCGGCCAGCCGCGCCGTATCGTCTCCGAGCGCCAGGGCGGCGTAACCATGCGCGGCCTCATGCAGCGTGATCGCGAGCACGGCGGCGATCACCGCGGGCACAATCTGCGTCAGGATCTGGTTCACGAGAGCAATCGGTTTTGCTCGGCGGCGAGCGCGCCGGGATCGAGCGGACGGCGCCGCGACTCGGCGAGCGCCCGCGCGGCCTCGAGCCGGGCGGCGGCTTGCGGCGACACCGGCGGCACGGTGGCCAGAAGCTCCGCTGTCGGCGCCAGGTCGCCGGCGCAATACAGCGCCAGGTCGCAGCCGGCCGCGAGAGCCGCCACCGCCCGTTCCGCGGGCGTGCCGCTCAGCGCCTGCATCGCCAGGTCGTCGCTTGTCACAATACCTCCGAAGCCGAGCCGCCCGCGGATGATACCCTTGATCACGGCCGGCGACACGGTGGCCGGCTGAAGCGGGTCCCAGGCGGCATAGACGATATGGGCGGTCATCAGCCAGGGCAGATGGACGTTCAGTGCGAAGGGCAGCAGGTCGGCGCGGAGGTCGCCTGCATGCACGCGCGGCAAGGCGAGGTGCGAATCGACCAGGGCACGGCCATGGCCGGGGGCGTGCTTGCCCACCGGCTGAACGCCCGCAGCCAGCAATCCTGTCGCCATGGCGCGGCCGAGGCGGGCCACGGCAACCGGTTGGGTGGCGAAGGCGCGGTCGCCGACGACGTTGCTGGCCCCCGCGATGCCCAGGTCCAATACCGGCGCGGCAGCGACATCGAAGCCGACGGCGCGGCAATCGATTCCGATCAGCGCGCCGGCGAGAAAGGCAGAGCGCAGACCGGCGCGGCGATCGGACGAGAAGAGGCGGCCGATGGCGGCTGCAGGAGGATATGCTCGCCAATGGGGCGGCCGGAGACGGGCGACGCGGCCGCCCTCCTGATCGACCATCAGCACCGCCTTCCCCGGAAGAACGCGCCGCAGCGCCGCGACCAGGGCCGCGAGTTGCGGCGGGTCCTGAATATTGCGGGCGAACAGGATGACGCCGGCCGGGGGATGGCGGCGGAACAAGCCGGCTTCCTCGGGCAGCAACGAAGGGCCGGCGATACCGACGATAGCGGCGTGCATGAGCACCAGCATAGCCTCTCGTCCTCAGGCGCGCGCTGCCAATGCTGATCTGCCGATCCGGTCCCGTCACCAGGGATCGATATAGGGGTACTTCTTCTCTGTCCTCGGCGGCACCGGCGGCAGCCGCTTCAAGCTGTTGACGAGCCATCGCCGCGTCTCGGCCGGGTCGATCACGTCGTCGATGCCGCCACCGGCCACCGCGTTGACGGCTTTCGCATTGTCATAGGCGATCGCGGTGCGCCGATCGAATTCCTGCCGGCGCGCCTCGGGATCGTCGATCGCCATCAGTTCCTTGCGGTAGCCAAGCTTGACGGCGCCTTCGATGTTCATGCCGGCGAATTCGGCGGTCGGCCATGCGACGGAGAAGAATCCGACCAGGGCGCCTGCGCCCAGCATCGCCTGGGCGCCCAGGCCGTATGCCTTGCGCACGACCACGCTGAACAAGGGTGTGGTGATGTTGGCGCCGACATTGAACAATCGGGTGCAGTGGCGGACCAGCGCGGTACGCTCGACCTCGGGGCCCACCATGATGCCGGGGCAATCGATCAGGGACAGCACGGGGATATCGAACGCGTCGCAGAGGTGGAGGAAACGCGCACCCTTATCGGCACCTGGCGAGTCCACTGCTCCGGCGAGATGGTGCGGGTTGTTGGCGATCACGCCGAGCGGCCGTCCCTCTACCCGGATCAGCGCGGTGATAATGCCGACACCGAATTTCGGACGGATTTCCAGGACGGTGTCCTTGTCGGCGATGATTTCGAGCACGTCGCGCATGTTGTAGAGACGCAGGCGATTCTCCGGCACGACGTGCCGCAGGCGATGCTGGTCGTGCGCCTCCCACGAAGCCAGTGGTCCCTGGAAGTAGGACAGATATTTTCGCGTGATGTCGACCGCCTCGTCTTCGTCCCTGACCAGGATGTCGACAACGCCGTTTGGAACCTGAACAGACATGGGGCCCACTTCCTCGGGCGTGTAGATGCCCAGGCCGCCGCCTTCGATCATGGCTGGGCCACCCATGCCAAGGGTGGACCCTTCGGTCGCGATGATCACATCGCTGCACGCCACCAGCGCGGTATTGCCCGCGAAGGTGCGGCCGTTGACGATGGCAATCAGCGGGACAAGTCCGCTCAGTTGCGAGAAGGTGGTGAAGGTTGGCGTGTCGATCGCGACACGTGGGCCGATATAATCCTCGCCCGGACGGCCGCCGCCGCCTTCGCCGAACAAGACGACCGGCAGACGGAAGCGGTGCGCCAGCTCGAACATCCGATCCTGCTTGTAGTGATTGCGATGTCCCTGGGTGCCGGCGAGCACGGTGTAATCATAATGCACCACGACGGCGCGCGAGCGGCTGTCATCGAACAGGAGACCGTTGATAGAGCAAGTGCCGGCGACGACGCCGTCGGCGGGAGTGCTTTTGCGCAGCGCGTCCATCGAATGACGCTGGTGCTGCCGCGCCACGGTCAGCGGCCAATATTCGTTGAACGAACCCGGATCGACCAATCGCTCGATGTTCTCGCGCGGCATGCGGTAGCCGTTGTTGCGCCGCCTTGCCACCGCGTCCGGACGGTTCTCATCGAGCGTCAGCGCGTGGCGTTCGATGTTTTCCTGCAGATCGCAACGGATATGGTCGGGGTCGGCTTGCTCTGCCGCCGCCACGATGTCGCCCGCGACCTCGGTCTCCTGCAGGAACATGATGGGGAAACCCGCGCGCACGACGTCGCCCACCGTCATCGTCACGTTGCGGACGATGCCTCCGTGTGGGGCGGCGATGACATGCTCCATTTTCATTGCCTCGACGACGGCCACCTGCTGGCCGCGCCGTACCTCGTCGCCTTCCGCGACGTTGATGGTGACGATCATTCCCTGGATGGGCGAGGCAATCCCGGCCGAACCATCGGGGCCGATCAGGTCCGGAACTTCATCCTTCGGCTGGATGGCTGATTGCTCTGCCTTCATGGCCGCGTCGTGGGCGAACAAGGCCAGCGGATCATTGCTCCTGACGCGCGCCCCGGCATAGCCGGCCTCGGCACCTGCCCGCGGTGGTTCGACATAGCGCTGGCGATGATCGGCAGGGCGCGCGAGGTCGGCGATATGCTCGTCCACCCAGCGGGTGTGAAGTTTGCCGGCAACGAAGTCCGGGTGGGCCAGGACGCTGCGCAGGAACGGGATGTTGGTGGCGACGCCGTCGATGCGGAATTCGCTCAGCGCGCGGGAGGCGCGCGTGACCGCGGCGGCGAAATCGGGGCGAGGCGAATGCGCGATCACCTTCGCCAGCAGCGAGTCGAATGCGCCTGACGTGAGATAGCCCACATAACCGAAGCCGTCGGTGCGCACGCCGGGGCCGCTCGGTGCCTCGTAAGCGGAGAGCACGCCACCGGCGGGGCGGATGCTGCCGTCGGCGCCGACGGTCTCCATGTTGACACGCGCCTGGATGGCGAAGCCGCGCGGTGCATGCTCGCGATCGAGGCCGAGTTCCTTCAGGGTTTTTCCTTGCGCGAGCAAGATTTGTGTTTGTACCAGGTCTACGGTGGTGACTTGCTCGGTGACGGTATGCTCTACCTGCAAGCGCGCGTTCGTTTCGATGAACACGAAGGACTGCGCCGCCGGGTCGCCGGTTGCATCGAGCAAAAATTCGAACGTGCCGAGGTTGGTGTAGCCGACGCTTTTGGCGAATCGCATGGCGGCTTCGATGATTTCGTAGCGCAGCGGGTCGGACAGGGCGGGGGCCGGCGCAACCTCTATGATCTTCTGGAACCGCCGCTGAACGCTGCACTCGCGTTCGCCGAGATGCGTAACGCTGCCATTCCGGTCGCCCAGGATCTGCACTTCGACGTGGCGGGCGCGGGGGATGTATTGCTCCACGTAAACGTCGCCGTTGCCGAACGCGGCTTCGGCTTCGGAGCGGCAGCGCTGGTACGCCTGTTCGATTTCCGATTCGCTGAACACGGCGCGGGTACCGCGGCCGCCGCCGCCGGCGACCGCCTTGATGATCATCGCGCCGCCGCGCAGGGAGGTGAAGAACGCCTGCGCTTCCGGCATCGAGACCGCGCGATCCATGCCGCGTATGACCGGCACGTCAGCCGCGACGGCAGCCTTTCGCGCGCGCGCCTTGTCGCCGAACAATTCGAGATGTTCAGGCGCGGGGCCGACGAAGGTCAGGCCCGCTTGCGCGCATCTGCGGGCGAAGTCGGCGCGTTCGGAGAGGAAGCCGTAGCCCGGGTGGATGGCGTCGCAGCCGGTGTCCCTGGCAGCGGCGATGATGGCCTCGGCGTCCAGATATGCCGCCGCACCCTGGCCTGGCAGTTCCTGCACCTCGTCGGCGGCGCGTACATGCAGCGAGCGGGCGTCGTCGCGCGAATGCACGGCGACGGAGCGAAGGTCGAGGTCGGCCGCGGCGCGGGCGATGCGAATGGCGATCTCGCCGCGATTGGCGATCAGGAGTTTGGTGACGGGCATGTTGGTCCTGGACGTTCCTGGTAAGAGATGGCCGGTTCAATCTGCCCGGAGTTTGCTTTAATCACCCCGCGCTGCCGCACGCGTGCCAATGACACCCTCATGTTCCAGCCGTTCAAATTCCGCCGCATCAACCCCCAGCCGTTCGCCTAACACGTCCTGATTGTGCTGACCCAGCGTCGGCGCCGGCCGGGCGAACGGCGGCGCCACGCCATCCAGGCGATACGGCGCCGCGGGCACCAAATGCCGGCCGATGAACGGACGCTCCAGCCAGTGCCAAAATCCGGCGGCAGACAACTGTGGATCATCAGGCAGAGCGTGCGCCGGCCGCACGATCGCAGCGGGCACGCCCGCGGATTGCAGCGCCCGCGCGGCATCCTGCGCGTATCGGACGGTACACCAATCCTCCAGCGCAAGTTCGATTTGATCCGCCGCCGTCACATCCAGGAACAGGGACAGCGCCTGCAACTGTTGCTCCGTCTCGATGGACACAGCGAGCCATTCATCCTGACCCGCGGCGGGAATGCAAATCCGCAGCAGCGACGCGGGATGCGCGCTGCCCTCTCGCGGCAGCGGCTCGGCACACAGCGACTGCGCGATGATCGCGTCCGCGCCCAGTTGGAACAAGCACTCCACCTGGCCGAGATCGATCCACGTACTGACGCGCTGCCGCCGCCCGGCATACAGCGCGATCAGGCAGGCCATCGCGCCATAGACGCCGGCGACCGGATCGCCGTACGCGACGTGCTGCATCGTCGGCGCGTCCTTTGCTCGACCACTCACGAACGGCAGCCCGGAGGCTTGTTCCACCGTCGATCCATAGGCGCGGAATCCGCGCCATGGCCCGCGCGCGCCGAACGCGCCCATCGATAGCGCGATCAGCCCCGGATTGGCTTCCGCCAGCGCCGCCGCGCCCACGCCGAGCCTGTCGAGCACGCCCGGCGCGTGGTTCTCTATCAGCACGTCGGATTGCGCGGCCAGACGCCGCAGCAGCGTGCGCCCGTCCTCGGTCTTGAAGTCCAGTGTGATGCCGCGCTTGTTGCGATTGACCATCAGGAAGGACGGCCGGGTTTCATAAGGTGGCGGGTCGGCGTTCATGTCGCCGTCCCAGCCACGCCACCAATCGAAATAGCCGCACGATTCCACTTTCAGAACGTCGGCGCCGAGATCGGCGAAGTGCCGCGCTGCCAGCGGCCCGGCCCAGCCCATCGACAGATCGAGCACGCTGATCCCTTGCAGCGGCAGCGTCGACGCGGCCGGCGGCGATCGAAGCCGGGTTTGCTCCGCGCTGAACTGGTGAAAGTGGAACGGCATCGCCGGCCCGATCGCCTCCGGCATGCCACCGACGGGTGCGAAAGAGCCGCGCTCCATCCAATGCGGCGTGCGCACAACTTCGGCAAGATCGGGCACCGGCGCCATTGGAATGCGGCAGCGCTGGCCTTCCTCCAACCAATACGCGGCGGGACGGCGCGCCAATGCATCCGATAGTTGCGGCTCCAGCACTGCGGAGTCTGCCAGGCGGTTGGTCAACACCTGATAGCGCGGTGTGCGGCCAAGTTCCGGCAGCCCGATCATGTCGCAGAACGCCGTCCATTGCGCGGGCGTCAGCGCGGTGACGCCGATCCAGCCATCGGCAGCGGGATAAATGCCGCCGGGATAGGTGCTGAACCGGTTGATACCCCGCCGCAGCGCCTTGTCGGTGCCAAGGGCCAGCGTCGCGACCTGCGATTCCATGAAGCAGAGATTGGCGGACAGGACGTCCACCTCGATGTGCTTGCCGCGCCATCCATTGCCACGCCCGACAAGCCCCGCCAGCGCCGCAATGAAGCCGGTGGCTCCGCCGATCAGTTGCGGCGCATGACCGCGCGGCAGCAACGGCGGTCCTGCCACGGGACCGACGGCGAAAGCGACGCCGGACAGGGCCTGGATCAGTGCGTCACTGCCGTGCCAATCCCGATATGGGCCGTGCGGATCAAACCAGGTGAGCGTGAGATGCAGTGCATGGGACAAGGCGCCGGACGTCGGCTGGCCGGATATGACGAGATCCGTGCTCGCGGCATCCGGCGCGGAATGCCTGTGCTTGCCGTGGTCCAGCCAGGACGCGAAAGCCTCGCTCGCCGCGCCGCCGTAGCCCACTCCCGTCCGGGATGGAGGCGTCGCCTGGATCACGCGCGCGCCGTGGGCAGCAAACAGCTTGCCGCAATATCGAATTGCGACGTTGTCCGAATGCTCTGACACGGTCAGCCCGGCGAGGGCATCGTTGATCATCAAGCGGGTTTCCTCGGCCAACATCCGGAAGCAGACGACAATGAACGCGCCGTTCGACCAGACGCGAGCGTCACGCTGTCAGATCCGTGGCATGCCCAGACCTCGCTCCGCGACGATGTTGCGCTGGATCTCGTTCGTGCCACCGGCAATGGTGCCGGAGAAAGCACTGAGGAAGTCGAACATCGGGCTGCCGAACGGCTCCTCTGCCAACAGGCTGAACGCCTGACCATCCACCCCGGAGACGCGGACCATGAACGAGCAAATTCGCTGGCGCAATGTCGTCGAGGAAAGTTTGACGATGGAGGGCAGGACGCTGGCTGATGCCCCCTGGGTATTGCTCTCCTCCAGCACGCGCCGCAACAGGCGGCGTGCCGCCTGCATTTCCGCGAGGAAACTGATGAACTCACGATGGAGTTGCGCATCGCGCAACCACGCCGCGCCGGTCTCCAGCGACCTGCGATAGAACGCCTCGATTTCGTAGCGTTGCCGCTCGCCGCCTTCGAATGAGATCACGCCGCGCTCCGAGGCGAGGGTGGCCTGCGCCACGCGCCAGCCATTGTTTTCCGCGCCGATCATGTTTGCCGCCGGAATTCTCACGTTGGTGAGGAACAATTCGCCGAATTCCGCGCGGCCGTTGGCCTGCCGGATCGGCCGCACCTCGACGCCCGGAGACCGCATATCCATAATGAAGTAGGTGATGCCGCGATGCTTCTGCGCATTCGGATCGGTACGTGTCAGCAGCAGGCAATGGTCGGCATACATCGAGTTCGACGACCAGATCTTCTGCCCGTTGACCACGTAATGATCGCCATCCCTCACCGCCCTGGTCCGCAACGATGCCAGGTCGGACCCTGAGTTCGGTTCGGAGAATCCCTGGCACCAGACTTCGCCCTTCGCCACGCCCGACAGATAACGGCGCTTCTGGGTCTCGGTGCCGTGCGGCAACAATGTGCCGGGCATATGGATCAGCGAAATGGTGAACAATCGCGATTGCGGCGCGTCCGCGCGCGCCATCTCATCGGCGATGGCGATCAGGTGACGTTGCGACAAGCCGGCGCCACCGTATTCCAGCGGCCAGTGCGGGATGGCGAGACCGACCTTGCTCCGCTCCGCCATCCACCAGCGCTGGAATTCGATGAATTCCTCGTTCGAGGCCCGTACCATGCGGGACTTCCAGTCCGGTGGCACGGCTTCGGCGAGCCAGTTGCGGATTTCCTGACGGAAGGCCGACAGGTCGTGTTGCGCTTCGAGAATGCTCATACGTCCAGCTCCAAAGCGGAACGCCCGGACATGGTGATGTCGGCCAGCGCCGCGGCGGCCCGATCGCGCAACGCGGCGTTTGGCATGATCATCACTTCATTCAGGCGGGCCCGTTTAAGAAAAATGTGCGGATCGAAGTCCCAGGTGAACCCGACGCCACCGTGCAACTGAACACAGTCGGTGGTGATGAACACACAGGATTCGGTGACCTCGGACTTTGCCAGTGTTGCCCAGATAGCCGCGTCGGGCTGGTCAGTTGCTGCCCGCTGCACAGCGTGCCGGACCATTTCGTCCGCCACGGCCAGCTTCGTGGCAAGGTCGGCGGCCCGATGTTTCAGTGCCTGGAAGCCGGCGATCGGCTGGCCGAATTGCTCGCGCGTTTTCATGTAGGCAATGGTACGTTCGGTGATGGAACGTGCGCCGCCGGCGCTATCGGCGGCCACGGCAAGTGCCATGGCCTGCGTCAGCACCGCCCGGGTCGCCTCCACGTTGTGGAAAATGCCGATGGGCCTCGCGTCCTTCAGGCGGACGTCGATGATATCCCGCGTCCTGTCCCACATTGGCACCGCGGTGATATCGGCCTCAGCGAGGTCAGCGATCACCCAGTCGTCGCCCGCCGGTGCGAGAAGGAACGCCGCGTCGGCGGCACCCAGGCAGCGCAACTGCCCGGACACGCCAGCGCCGGTCCGTATAAGACCGTCGCAGTCCAACGTAGCCGGCACCGCGGCGCTGAGTTCGCCGGATGCCAGTCGTGGCAGCCATGTCTGGCAAAGCGCGTCGCCGCCGGTTTCGACGATCGTCTGAGCAACGGACAGCGTGGCAATATAAGGTCCCGGCGCGGTGTGCCGCCCGAGTTCTCCGTGCAGGATGGCAAGTCCCTCTGCTCCCATGCCGAGGCCGCCGAAGTGCTCTGGAATTCCGAACCCCAGCCATCCAAGTGAGGCGGCCTGGGCCCAGAGCGCTTTATCGAGCGCGTTCTTGCCATCGATGAACGCGTGCACAGCGGTACTGGCGCATTGCTCTGCCAACACGCCGGCAACGCTTTCCCGTAGCGCATCGAGGGTTGCCTGATCCGGCGCGCTCGCCGTCTCCATCAATGATGTCGCCATGCGGGGTTCCATTGCTCTGCAAGGTCGGTTCCTCTACCGGCGAGTATCCCTTGCTCGAGAGGCGCTATCAAGGGAGGTCGCCGCACTGCGACCTGGGCCGGCGCCCGGCACGGCGGGATGGAGGCCGCGGGGCAGCGGCAGATTCCATTGATTGACGCTCGGGCATTCGCAGGGCCGCGCAACAGCAGTTATAGTGCTGTCACGTGGGAGGGAACGGCAATGAGCGCAGCAATGATGTCCAAGCCGATCATCCATTTCGTCGGCAGTATTCCGTTGCCGGACACCGAGACAGTGTTCCGTACTCTGGCGGCAGGAACGGGGCCCTATCTGAAGCGTCTGCCGGACGGCGAGACCGGGATCCGCAAAACCTGGATCCGCTTCCTGCAGCAGGTGCTGGCGGAAAATCCGGCGATCGAGGTCGCCAGCGACATCCCTGCCTTCAAATTTACCCAGTGGGACGGGACGGTGTTGCGCGAAATTCCGCGGCTGCGCGTGAAGCCGGGCGCGCAGCTCGACCCGGCGACCGTCAACACCGGCTATGCCGAAATGGCGATCGAGTCCTGGAAATCCTTCGACCGGCTGCAACAGCAGGGCGTAATCCCGGCCGGCGTGAAATTCCAGATATCACTGCCGACGCCGATCGCGCCGACCTACAACAACATGGTGCCGGCAGATCGGCCCCGGCTGATTCCGATGTTGACGAAGCACTTGCTCCGCGAGGTCACGACCATAGCAGAGACCTTGCCGGCCGATAGGATCGCCCTGCAATGGGATGTGTGCCAGGAGGTGGTTGCGTGGGAGGGTTATTATGAGCCCGGACCAGTCGACTTTCGCGCGGAGACGATCGCCGAGTTGGCCGAGATCGGTAACGCCGTGCCGGCGGCGGTCGAGCTCGGCTTCCACCTGTGTTACGGCAGCCCGGCCGACGAACATGTGATTCAGCCGAAGGACGCCGGCATCATGGTCGAGATGGTCAATGCGGTGTCTGCCGGCGTCCAGCGGCCGATCGCCTTCGTCCACCTCCCGGTGCCGCAGCAGCGGACCGACGAGGCGTACTTTGCGCCGCTCGGCGATCTGCGATTGCACCCGGAAACCGAACTCTATCTCGGCCTCGTTCACCGCGATGACATGGCCGGCAACGCTGCCCGTCTCGCCGCCGCTCGGCGCCACGTTCGGGTCGACGGTGTCGCCACCGAATGCGGCATGGCGCGCGGCGATCCAAAGCGCTTTCCCGAATTACTCGCCGCGCATGTGCGGACTGTCGAACTGGCGGAAGCGGGATGATGGGGTTGCCGCGGCTCCGACCGCCGCGGCATTGTCAGACAGCGTGCGCTAGAAATCCGCCACGGAACAACCGCCACCCTTGGCCCGGACGCGCTCGCAGAAGACCGTCGCCGCCGAAACGCCATCGAAGCCGCTGGCGCGGACGCGCCAGAACACGCGGCCGTCGCGATCGATCCGGCTGAACGAAGGTTGGTGCCCGCGCAGCAGGTCCGGCCAGCGCCGGGTCAGCCTGTCCCACTCGTCATGCGCCGCTTGCTCCGAGGAGAGAGCGGCGAGTTGCACCTGCACTGCGTTGCCGCCGGGCGCGGGGCGCGACGCCGCTGTCGCGGCCGGTTTGTCGACCGGGTGCGCGGCGGCTGGCGGCGACACCGGCGGATTGGCGGCGTGGGCTTGCTCGGCGTGGGCTGGTTCGGCGTGGGTCATCGGAGCCGCTGCCGCCTCGCGCGGGGCTGGCGCCGCGGCCGCGGCCGCTGCCGCTGCTGGGGGCGGCGAAGTGACGGCGGGCGGTGGCACGGCTACCGGCGGCGCGACGGGCTTGGCCACTTCCATTGCCTGAAGCGCCTGCGGGTCCGGCGTCTGCGGCGGCGGCGCGAGCTTCGCGTCGCTGGTGTCGCTGCCCCCCGAAAACACATCGTTGTTGGCACCGGCGACCTGGAGCCCGCCCGGATTGGCCGGCTTCACCCGCATCGGCCCGGGCTCGGCCAGTACCACCGGCACGCCGCTCTGACGGTGGGCGAGCAAATGCCAGCCGCCACCGACCGCGACCAGGAGGCCGCCGATGCCGGCGGCGATCAGCGCCAGCTTGCGGGTGCCCGGATCCATCCCGCGCGAATGGCGCGGCACGCGGTACGTGGGGCTGGGAATACTGATATCGTCGGACACGGCGCCATAACCTCCGGCGCCGCGCGGGCGCCTAACGCATTTCCTCGACGGGCGTGACGCCCATCACCGCGAGGCCGGACCGGATAGTCACCGCCGTGGCCGCTACCAACGCCAGCCGGGCCAGCGTTTCCGCCGGCCGGTCGGGCTGCAGGAAGCGCAGCGTGGCCGCGTCCTTGCCTCGGTTCCATAACATATGAAAATCGGCCGCCAAGTCATAGAGAAAAAAAGCGATACGATGCGGTTCTCGTGCCTGGGCCGCAGCTTCCACGGTGCGTGGCCAGGTAGCGAGGCGGCGGATCAGCGCCAGTTCCTCCGGGGCCTCCAGGCTGTCCAGTGCAGCGCCCGTCAGCGCCTGGTCCGTCACCTCCCCGGGGCCATACATTTCCGCGGCGGCGCGCAGCACCGAGCGGCAGCGCGCGTGCGCGTACTGGACGTAGAAGACCGGGTTGTCGCGGGTCTGCGCCAGCACCTGGTCCAGATCGAACTCCATCTGGGCGTCGGCCTTGCGCGTCAGCATGGTGAAGCGGACCGCGTCCTTGCCCACCTCGTCCAGCAGGTCGCGCAAGGTGACGTAGCTGCCCGCGCGCTTGGACATGCGCACCGGCTGGCCGCCGCGCACCACGCGGACCATCTGGGTCAGCACCGCCTCGAAGCGCGTGCCGCGATTGCCGGCCAGTGCCTTCACCGCCGCGTCCATGCGCTTGACGTAGCCGCCATGGTCGGCGCCGAGCACGTCGATCAGCACCGCGAAGCCGCGGTCGAGCTTGTCGGCGTGATAGGCGATGTCGTTGGCGAAATAGGTGTTGCTGCCGTCGGATTTGCGCAGCGGGCGGTCCACGTCGTCGCCGAACCGGGTGGCACGGAACAAGGTCTGGGGACGCGGCTCCCAGTCGTCGGGCGTCTTGCCCTTGGGCGGATCGAGGACGCCTTCATAGATCAGGCCCTGTTGGGCGAGGCGATCCACCACCGCGTCGGCGGCGCCACTGGAGAGCAATGCCCGTTCCGAGCTGAATACGTCCTGCCCCACCCCGAGGGCGGCCAGATCCTGGTGGATTTCCGCCAGCATGGCGTCGATGGTGAAATCGCGCACGGTGTCGAGCCAGACCTCCGGCGCGGCGATGCCAAGATCGGGCAGCGCCAGCGAGGCCCCGTACTGCCGTGCGAGTTCCGCCCCGATCGGGATCAGGTATTCGCCGCGATATTGCAGCCCACCGGGGACTTCGTTCGAGAAGTCCTCCTCGCTCAGCGGCGTGCCGATGGCTTGCAGGTAACGCCAGTAGGCCGCCCAGGCGAGCGCGGTCACCTGCGCGCCGGCATCGTTGATGTAATACTCCTTGGTGACGTCGTAGCCCGCCTTGATCAGCAGGTTGGCTAGCGCATCGCCGACCACGGCACCACGGCAATGGCCGATATGCATCGGGCCGGTGGGATTGGCGGAGACGTATTCGACGTTGACGCGGGTGCCCGCCCCGATGCTGCCGTCGCCAAAGGCTTCGCCGGTCCGCAGGATGTCCGGCAGCAGCGAACGAAACATGCCGGGATCGAGGCGGATATTGACGAAGCCGGGCCCGGCCACGCTCGCATCGTCGATTTCCAGGCGGTGGTTCAAACGTGCTGCCAGTGCGGCGGCCAGCTTCGCCGGTGGCTGGCGGGCGGCCTTGGCGGCAACCATCGCCGCGTTGGTCGCCATATCGCCATGCGCCGGATCGCGCGTGGGGGACACTTCGACGCGGGCGGCGACGTCATCCGGCAGCTCGGGCCAAATTGCGCGCAGTCCGCCGAGCACGGCGTCGCGCACGGCGGCATAAAGATCGTTACTCATGCATGCTCCATCATTGCCGCGCGATCATCCGGGCACGGCCGTCACCCGCTGACCCCGATATCCGTCAGCCGCCGATGCTCGTCCATCGCGTAGCGGTCGGTCATCCCCGCCACGTAATCTCCGACGATGATCGCGGCGCGGTGCGTGCCGCCCTCCCCTGCCCTCGCCCGCCAGTCGTCGGGCAGCAGAGACGGATCAGCATGCAGCAGGCGGAACAACTCCTCCGTCAGCCGGCGCGCCTTCGTGGTCATGCGGTTCACCCGCCAGTGGCGGTACATGCGCGAGAACAAAAAGTCCTTGATCACGGCATGGGCTTCGGCCATCGGCGGGGCGAACGCCACGACGCGCTGCCTGGCCCGGCGCACCGCATCGCTGTCCTTCGGGTCCAGCTTTGCCAACCGCTGCCGCGTCTCAGCGATCAGGTCGGAGACCATCGCGTTGATCACGCGGCGGATCATCTCGTGGCGCAGCCTCGGCGGAGGGACGTCCAGGCTGGACATTCGCGCCTCGGCCAGCGCGTCCCGCAGCACCGGCAGGTGCGAGAGGTCATCGATCGCAAACAGGCGGGCGCGCAGGCCGTCGTCGATATCATGGCTGTGATAGGCCACGTCATCGGCAATTGCCGCGACCTGCGCCTCGGCGGACGCGTGCGTGTTCAGGTCCAGCCGGTGGCGGTCGTTGTATTCCGCGATGTAGGCGGGCGGGTTGCGCAGCGGGCCATTGTGCTTGGCCAGGCCCTCGAGCGTTTCCCAGGTCAGGTTCAGCCCGTCCCAGCCGGCGTAGCGGCTTTCCAGCAGCGTCACGACGCGCAGCGACTGCGCGTTATGGTCAAAGCCGCCGAACGGCTTCATCGCCAGGTTCAGCGCCTCCTCCCCGGCATGCCCGAACGGCGGGTGGCCAAGGTCATGGGCCAATGCCAGGGCCTCGGTCAGGTCTTCGTCCAGACCGAGTTCGCGGGCGACGGAACGGGCGATCTGCGCCACTTCGATCGAATGGGTCAGGCGCGTGCGATAGAAATCGCCCTCGTGATTGACGAAAACCTGCGTCTTGTATTGCAGTTTCCGAAACGCCGAGCTGTGGATCAGCCGGTCGCGGTCGCGCTGGAACGGCGAGCGCGTGGGCGCCTCCGGCTCCGGGTGCAGCCGGCCGCGGCTGGTCGCCTTCTGCACGGCGTACGGCGCGAGGCTCATGTCGGGTTGGCTTACACCGCGGGACGTGAGGCTTCAATTCCGCCCGCGGGGCGCCTATCTTGTCCCTATGGAACAATTCGCCGTATCCGAGCGCGCCGCCACCCGCATTGCCGAGATCGCCGCCGCAGCCGGCAGCAATGCCGCGCTCCGCGTTGCCGTGCTGGCCGGCGGGTGCTCTGGCTTCCAGTACCGTTTCGAGCTGGACCAGTCACAGCAGGACGACGATCTGGTGATCGAGCGGGCAGGCGCCCGTGTGCTGGTCGATCCGGCCAGCCTCGACCTGCTGACCGGCGCGGAGCTGGACTTCACCGACGAACTGATGGGCAGCCACTTCTCCGTCCGCAACCCCAACGCAAAATCGGCGTGTGGCTGCGGCACCAGCTTCTCCGTCGATTGAGCCGGAGGGACGCTTCGCGCATTCCCTCCTGGTAATGTGCTCTCCGGCGCCCTATGTGGTGGTTTCGGCGCTTTTCGCCAGGGTCATGTTTGCCCAAGTCCGCGACCCTGTCGCTTCCGGCACTTCCCCAAAAGAAAAGTACTACGGTCCGCCGTTCGCGGGCCGCCGAATCCAACTGGGGGACGTGATGTCTTCAGGTACAATCAAGTGGTTCAACGCGCAGAAGGGCTTCGGCTTCATCAAGCCCGATGACGGCTCGAACGATGTGTTCGTGCATATCTCGGCGGTGGAGCGGGCCGGCCTGCGCGGCCTGAACGAGGGCCAGAAGGTCAGCTACGACATTCAGCGCGGCCAGCAGGGCAAGACCTCCGCGGTCAATCTGCAGGCAGTCTGATCCGGGCATGAGGCCGGTGCCGCAGAGAGCGGCGCCGGCCGCTTCGGCGGCAGGAGAAGGTCCATGCCCAGACACAAATACGCCGTTGGCGACCGGGTGCGGCTGGCGCCCAGCAAATACGCCGGCGACGTGCCGCCGGGCGCCTATACAATCTCCCGCCAGTTGCCGGTCGAGGCCAATGTCTGCCAGTACCGCGTCAAGCACACGGCGGATGGCCACGAACGCGTCGTGCTGGAGAGCCAGATCGCCGGTCCCGGCTGAACAGGCGCCAGGTTCCTGCGGATCGCGATGGCGCTCAGGTCGCGATAATACTGTCCGCGGCGAAGGCAGTGAATAAGGCGTATCGCCTCCACTTTCGTCAGTGTGCCTAAAACGAGGGCTGAGTCCTCGATGGGCATGGTTCTCTCAACGCGGCGCGCGCAACCCATCCGCTTGCGTCGCCAACTATCTGTGCATCTGGCCCGGGCCTTGCTTCGCGCGAGGCTGCCACCGCGCCGCCAGGAGCCACCGTGAGCCAAACCCTCGCCGAACCACTCGAGCTGTCCCGTCCGGCCACGCGCTGGGTGCAGCTCGGCCTCGGGCTGGTCTGCATGATGGCCATCTCCAGCCCGCAATACGTCTGGACCTTGTTCACCCGCCCGCTTGGCGCGGCCCTGGGTGCGGCGCCTGCCGCCATCCAGGTGACATTCTCCCTGCTGATCGTGTTGCAGACCTTTTTCTCGCCGTTCCAGGGCTGGCTGGTGGACCGCTTCGGCCCACGGCGACTGATTGCGGCGGGCGGCGTGCTGACCGGCCTGTCCTGGATGCTGGCCGCGCACGCCGGGTCGCTCGCTTCGCTGTATCTGACCTACGGCGTGCTGGGCGGCCTCGGCACCGGCATCGTCTATGTCGGCGTGGTCGGCCAGATGGTCGGCTGGTTCCCCGACAAGCGCGGCCTTGCGACCGGCGTGGTGGCCGCCGGCTACGGCATGGGCGCGATCCTGACCACCTTCCCGATCGCCGGTTCGATCGCCAGCGCCGGCTACCAGGCGACCCTGCTGCAATTCGGCGCGGTCATCGCCGCCGTGGGCTTCCTCGCCGCACTGGGGCTGAAGCCGCCCCCGGCCGCCAGCCACAAAGAGGCCGGCACCGGCACCGGCATCGACACCATCACGATGCTCAAGACGCCGATCTTCTGGCTGATGTTCGTCATGATGACGATGCTGTCCACCTCCGGGCTGATGGTCATCTCGCAGATGGCGAATTTCGCCACCGAGTTCGGCGTGGCGAAGCTGATGGTCTGGGGTGCGGCGGCGCTGCCGCTGGCACTGACCATCGACCGCTTCACCAACGGCCTGACACGGCCGTTCTTTGGCTTCGTCTCGGACCGGATCGGCCGCGAGAACACCATGTGCCTCGCCTTTGCGCTGGAGGCCGCCGCAATGACGACGTGGCTTGCGACACGCGGCGACCCGGTGTTGTTCGTGTTGCTGTCCGGCGTTGTGTTCTTCGGCTGGGGCGAGATCTTCTCCCTGTTCCCCGCGACGCTGACCGATACGTTCGGCACGCGCCACGCGACGCGGAACTATGGCTGTCTCTACATCGCGCAGGGCATCGGCTCGATCTTCGGCGGGCCGCTGGCATCGCTGCTGCACGGCGCGGCGGGATCGTGGACCATCGTGTTCTATGTCTGCATCGCCGCAGATGCGCTGACCGCGCTGCTGGCCATTGCCGCGTTGAAGCCGCTGCGGGCGCGCTACCGTTTGGCAGCCTGACACCTGCCCGTCTGATTTCATACGGCACCGCCGATGCCATGCCGCAGCACAGACGCGGCGGGCGACAGCGTTAAGAAAGTATCTAACACAAAGGGCACAGAACAAGCTGAAGCCACAGAGCGCACGGAAAGCCTTGGTAAGCTCTTGCTTTGCCGCGCGCCGCACCAAGCCTGCCCCAACTGACGATTCGTCAATCCATCCGCATGCAGCCTCGCCCTCGCCATCCAGGTGCGCAGGCACCTGGGCCCGGCCTGCTCGAAGCGGACGGTCCGCACGCCCACCCGAACGAGATCGCTTCGTCGCTTCGCGACCTCGCAATGATATTGTTACGACATTGAAATTACACCGGGCGCGAGGTTGGGCGCTGCCCTACCCCGACGCCGCCTCATCCAGCAGCGCCGCAGCGTCGAGGTGGTCGCGCAGGACGATGTCCAGGAAATCCGCCGGCACCTCCGAGCCTTGCTCTGTCAGCAGCCGGCCGGGACGTTCCGTCGCCCGGCCAAATCCACATGGCGCGGCAAGGCCGAATTCCGGCAGGAACCTGCGCGCGGCAGCGACCTGGCCGCGCAGCCCGGCTGGACCGTGCATGTGGTGGATCGCCCCCAGGTACACGCGCGCTCCCTTGGTGCGCAGTGACGCCAACGGCGCGAAAAACGCCGCCTCTGCCGACCCCAGAGTGGGCAGATGCAGGAAGTCCACGCGTCGCGGCGAGGCATCGACCGCCGCATTCAGCAGCGTCACCGCGCTCGTCAGGTCGCGCGGCTGGCGCGACGGCCAGCCGTTCAAGGTGCCGAAACACGCGTGGTAGCCGAGTGCCACCGCCGCGGGGATCGCCTCGCACACCGCTCCGGCAGGCAACAGCAGGCGCGCCGCTTCGCGCTGCGCTGCCTCCAGCCCTTCCTGGCCCAGTTTGGCGTCGATGTAGCGGTGCTCTATTGCCAGGTCCCATTGGATCGCGAGGTCGTCCGGAGGGATCAGCTCGGCCAGCTTCGCCACCTCGGCCCGCAGCGCGGCGGTGAAACCGGGGACGATGGCGGCGTGATCGTCCGGGTCCGGAAAGAACGAGGTGACCGCGCTGTAGGTCAGCGGCAGGCAAACCTGGAAGCGCACCTGCGGCGGAATCACGCCCTGCTGCTTCAGCGTGGCGAACGCGAAATAGGAGTTCACCGCGTCGCGCGTATATCCCAGCCGCCAGCCCGGATCGCCGAAGCGCACCTGCCGCACGCCCGGCTTCACGCGAAACTGGAACTGGTCATGCACACCGAGCGGCCGCCAGCGTTCCACGCCGTCGGCGTCCGGCGCCGGACGCCGCAGCGTTTCAATCTCCGGATGCCCGTTCAGCACCCGATAGGCAATGCCGTCGATCCAATAGCGGCGTTCGCCCACTTCGCCGTCGGGCATGTAGGCAAGGTGCGGGCCGAGCCTGGCGCCAACGGTGCGGAAGACTTGCTCCACGGTGTCGAGCGGCATGCTGCCGACCAGCAGGAGTTCGTTGGACATCGTTGCCTCCCAATGCCCCGCAGCGCCGGGCTAGCCGAGCTTCGGCATGCCATCGCGATGCGGCTTCAGCACGGCATAGAGTGCGGCATGATGCGGTGTCGGCACTCCCAGCCGGCGGCCTTCGCGAACGACGTGCCCGGAGAGGCCTTCCACTTCGGTCGGGCCGCCCTTGGCGACGTCGTGATACATCGAGGCGTACATCTGCGGCGGAAAGCCTTTGAACCGCCCGATCCAGGCTTGCTCTATATCCGCCGGCAAATCCACGCCCTGCGCGCGGGCCACCGCCGTCGCCTCCGCTACCAGGGCGGCCGCGACCTCGAGAACATCCGGATCGGTGTAAAGCGGCCCGGCCGGCAGCCGGGCAGCCGAGGTCAGGGCCGCGTTGCTGGCCAACCCGATCAGCTTGTTCCACAGCGCGCCGCGAGCGTCCTCGACCATCTGGGCACCGAACCCGGCGCGGCGGCAACGCTCGGCGAAGTCAAGCAGGCTGGCCCGCCCGTGCGCATCCATCGCAGCGCCGAACTCGATCGACGACATCGCGGTGTTGTAGCGAATGACACCCGGTTCGGCGATCACCGCCGAGACCCAGGCAACGCCGCCGAGCACGGTCGCCCCTGGCAGCACGGATGCCGCGGCTTCGGCGCCGCCCATGCCATTGAGCAAGGAGATGCCCAGCGTGCGCGGCCCGAACAATGGCGCGGCGGCGCGGGCGGCTTGCTCTATCTGATAGAGCTTGACGGCGAACAATACGATATCCGCCGCGCCGAGCGCGGCCGCATTGTCCGAAGCCTCGAAGCGCACCGTCTCGTCGCCTTTGGGACCTTGCAGCCGCAGGCCGCGTTCTTGGATCGCGGCAAGATGCGCGCCGCGCGCCAGGGCCAGGACGGTCTCGCCCGATTTTGCCAGAAGCCCTCCGAAATAGCCGCCGACCCCACCAGGTGCCACGATGGCGATGCGCATTCTTGCGGATTCCTTCCCCGACTTGCCGCGTCACGGCTTGAGCAATGCCGGCAATCGCATGCAGACGCCGTCCAGGGGCACCACGAGGCAGCCATCCGGCCACCGCGCGCGGCGGCATGTCCGCCCCGGGGACGCGGCCGCGGACGCAGCAGGGGACGCAGCCGCGCAACGGAATTCTGTCATTGCTCCGTCGCAATTCGCTTCCATGTCCGGCTGGTTAGAGCCTACGCTGCTGCAATGCAGCAGGAGCCCGGCATGACGCAGACCGCAGGCGCGCAGACCCAGATCCAGATCCAGACCCAGTCGCCGCCGGCCGCTCCCTCTTGTCTGCTGGATGGTTACGATCCCAACGACTTCTTCTGTGAGATGCTGCGCCGCGGCCAGCCGCCACATCCCGGTCTCGAATTGCTGCGTGCGCGCCTCGAGCAATTCCCGGTCACCGCACTCCGCCGCCGCGCCGTGGATGCCGAGCGCGACTTGCTCGAGCGCGGCATCACCTTCACCGTCTATTCCGATGCGACCGCGATCGACCGCATCCTGCCGTTCGACCTGATCCCCCGCGTCATTACTGCCCCGGAGTGGCGCCAGATCGAGACCGGTGTCATCCAGCGCGTGCGGGCACTGAACATGTTCCTGCACGACATCTACCACGACCGGAAGATCCTGGCTGACGGGATCGTTCCGCGCGAACTGGTGCTGGGAAACGGCGCCTATTGCCAGACCATGGTCGGCTTCAACGTGCCGTTCAACACCTACGTGCATATCTGCGGCACCGATATCGTGCGCGACGAGACCGGCCGGTTCATGGTGCTGGAGGACAATGCGCGCACGCCGTCCGGCGTCTCCTATGTCGTGGAGAACCGACACATGACGCAACGCGTGCTGTCGGACCTGATGGCCGGATTGCGGGTGCGCGGCGTCGATGAATACGGCCTTTATCTGCACCAGGCACTGATCGATATCTCGCCGCCATCGGTGCAGGACCCGCAGGTGGTATTGCTCTCACCCGGCATATTCAACTCGGCCTATTTCGAGCATGTGTTCCTGGCGCGCGAAATGGGCGTGCCGCTGGTCGAGGGCCAGGACCTCGTGGTGGAGAACCACCGGGTATTCATGCACACCACGGCGGGACTGGCGCCGGTGCACACGATCTATCGCCGTTTGAACGACGATGCGCTGGACCCGGACGTGTTCCATCCCGACAGCATGCTGGGCGTGCGGGGCCTGATCGAGGCCTGGCGCCGCGGCAACGTCGCCATCGCCAACGCCGTCGGGACCGGGGTTGCCGACGACAAGGCGATCTACGCCTACATGCCGCGGATCATCCGCTACTACCTCGCCGAGGACCCGATCCTGCCGAATGTCGAGACCCATATCTGCGCAGAGCGTGAAGCCCTGGCCTACACGCTGGACCGTTTGCCCGAACTGGTGGTGAAGCCGGTCGCCGAATCCGGTGGCTATGGCCTGATCATCGGCCCCCACGCGACCCGCGCGCAGTTGGACGAGTTCCGCGCCCGCCTGATCGCCGATCCCGCCAACTATATCAGCCAGCCGACACTGAAACTGTCGGTTTCGCCGACGCTGACCGAGGATGGCGTGGCACCGCGCCATGTCGACCTGCGGCCCTTCGCGGTAACCGGTCGCGACACATGGGTGCTGCCCGGCGGCCTCACCCGCGTGGCCCTGCGGGCAGGCACGCTGGTGGTGAATTCGTCCCAGGGCGGCGGTACCAAGGATACCTGGGTGCTGGCATGAGCGAAACGCTGCGCGTCACCGGCACCATGCGCCTGATCGCGCGCCACGCCGCCTGCGCCGTGTGGCTCGCCCGCTATATGGAGCGCATCGACAACCTGGCGCGATTGCTCGATGTGACCAAGACGTTCTCGCATGACGACGCCGACTGGCTGACCATCCTGCGGATCAACGGCGACGCCACCGATTTCCTCAAGCGGTATCCCGAGGTGAGCCACGACAACGTGGCGCGGTTCTACTTGCTCGATGCGGACAATCCCAGCTCGGTGCAGGCGACGATCGCCGCGGCGAAGGAGAACGCGCGCACGCTGCGGGCGCTGATTTCCACCGAGATGTGGCTGCAGATCAACGTGCTGCACGGCCGCATCCACGCGCTGGACGATGGCGACCTCGCCCCGGAGCGGCTGTCGAACGTCTGCACCATGCTGAAGGAGGGCGCGCAGGCGCATGTGGGGATCAGCGAGGGCACGTTCTATCGTGACCAATGCTGGCATTTCACCACGATCGGCCGCTATCTGGAGCGTGCGGATCAGACGACGCGCTTGCTCGACACGCGGTTCAATCTGCTGGTGCCGCAGGCCGGGGTGGGCGACGCGGACGTCGATGCCGGCAAGTGGCACGCGCTGCTGCGCGCCGCCGGCGGCTATCACGCGTACCGGCGCGAGTTTCCGCACGGCTACAGGCCGGCGGAAGTCGCCGCGTTCCTGGTCGCCAACACCGCCTTCCCCCGCTCGGTGGCGCTGAACCTGTCGCAGATCGAGTGGCACCTGACGCAGTTGCGGACGCGGTATTATCTGCGCGGCGGGGCGCGCGCACTGGAGCGGGTGGACAATCTCTGCGCCTCTCTGACGCACGAGGCGGTCGCGGATCTGGTGGCGCGCGGGCTGTCGCCGTTCCTCGATTGGGTGCAGCGCGAGATCGCCGCGCTGCATGACGATGTGATTGTTGGGCTGTGCGGCGGTTAGAACACCTCTCCCGCTACGCGGGCGAGGTTAACAGGGCACCACGCAGATCCGCCACCACCTTGTCCGCCGTCCGCTTGCGCCAGCGCACCCGCTTGCCGATCGGTTCGTTCTCGATCTCCGGATACACCTTGGCAGCGACAAACACCGGCCCCGGCGCACGCATTATCCCCGGCAGTTCCCGGTTGAACGCGTACTGCTCGGTGAAGGCAAACGCCCGCGGATACCCGGCGCCGCGTGCAATCAGGTCGTACGCCACGTGCTTCGCGTTCGGCACCGGCTGCCCGCCGGTGGTCGCATACACTTCGTTATCCAGCACGAAATGATAGAAATTCGCCGGCGCTTGCTCGGCAATCGTCGCCAGCATGCCGAGGCTCATCAGCAGATCGCCTTCCGAATCGAACAATACGACGCGCCGGTTGGGTTGGGCCAGCGCCACGCCCAGCGCGAAGCCCGCATGCCCGCCCATCGCCGGATCGCCGAGCGGCAGATCGAAGGCAGTTTCGCTGATCTGTGCCCAGTGGCGCCCGCTGCGGCCCGGGATCACGAGCGCATCGCCGCGATGTTCCGCGACCGCGCGCACCACGTCTGCCATGTGCATCATCGTGCCGCCTCCCTACCGGTTGAAGCCGTGGTATTCGTCGCCGACCAGCACGACCACCGGCCGCTGCGTCTTCTCGGCTTCCGCAAACGCCACCGAAATCCGATCCGCGTCGGCATCGCCCTCGACCAGATAGAACGAAATATTGAACGCCATCAGGAATCGCTCGGTATAAGTGGCGGCGGTGTCGGCGTTCACGCCGTGCCGCGTGTAGCCGCGATAGCCGACCATCAGCACCACCGGCACCTGCAGCCCGATCAGCCAGCCGCGGATCGAATCGCCGGATTCCATCATGCCGGTGTTCTGGATCAGCATCATCGGTTTGCGCCCGCCGGCGAACAATCCCGCGGCGATGGAGCAAGCGTGCCCTTCGCGCGTCACGCCGACCAGGCGCAGATCGGGATCGGTCTGCATCAGCAAATAGAGCCAGTTGGTCTCGCTATCGGGCAGCCAGACGATGTCGGTGACGCCGTTCTGCTTCATCTGCCGCAACACGGTTTCGGGGCTCAGCGCCGCCGCCTGTGCGTCGTTCATCGAACTCCTCTCGGCCCGGGGCCTGGGTGGCGGCGATCAGCATGGCCGGATTTGCACGGCCTGTCATGACCGCGGGGGGAGGCAGGCCGCCGACGTGCTCTGTGCATCATGCGAAACGTCACGCCGCACGCGCGGCGGCGTGAAATATCAGTGCGGCAGCCGCGGAGCCGCGGTTCGCAACGCATCCAGGCAGCGCCCGTCGAGCGCCGTGCCACGGTCTTTCTCCATGATCGCCATGGCATCCGCGGCGGGCATCGGATCGCGATAGGGCCGCCGCGCCGTCAGCGCGTCGAATATGTCGCCCGCGGTGATGATGCGCATCTCAAGCGTGATGTCGCGCCCGGTCAGACCCTTCGGATAGCCCTTGCCGTCCAACCGCTCATGATGCGCGCCGGCGACCGAGGCCATGTCGCGGAACGCCGACATGCGCGACAGGATTCGTTCCGTCTGCGCCGGATGCCGCTTGATCTCCTCCCATTCGGCCGCATCGAGCCGCCCGGGCTTGTCGAGAATGCTGGTACTCACGCCGAGCTTGCCGATATCGTGCAGCAGCGCTGCCCGGCGCAGCCAGCGCCGCCGCTCGCCGCCGATGCCGAGACCGGCCGCAATCGTATCGCTGTACTGCGTCACCCGACGACTATGCCCGGCCGTGAAACTGCTCTTGGCATCGACAATGTCGGCGAACGCGGCGGAAATCACGTCAAGCCGGTCCTCATTCAGCATGATGAGATGGGAGACCGGTTCGATCGCCGCAACGCGCATCGCGAGCCCGGCCGGCGCAAGTCCGGCCCAGAACGCCTCATGCGCGGACGCCGTGAGGAAGGCATCGGCCACGGCCGGATCGAACCAGGTGCCGGACCGCTGGCGCACTTCCGACCGCGCTGCCGTCGGCCCGCCCACGGCGTGGAACACGTCCACCACCTGCGCCAACAGGGCGATCCGCGCGTTGAGGGGAATCGCCGCGCCTTTCTGACGGGCCGGCCGGCCCTTGCCGTTCCAGTGCTCGTCCAATGAAAAGACGCCGGCGGCCACCGTCTCGTCGAAGCCCAGGCGGCGGACGATGTCGGCGCCGCGTTCGCAGCGCGTCTGCACCAGTTCGTCGGCGAGGTCTTCGCCATGGCGGGCAATGTGGAACAAGCGATTCACGCGGCGCCGCAAGGGCTCGCCAGGACCGGTGTGCTGCAGCACGAACCGGCCGAGCGCGAGCAAGCTTTGCGAGTCAACCGTCTTGTAGTCATGCTTGATCAGCCGCTCGTCGCCACCGTACAGTTCCCATAGCCGGGCGGCGTTGCTGCTGCATCCTGCGTCTTTCAGCAGCAGGGTGTAATATAGCGCAGACAGCCGGTCGGGATCGGTCAGCATCGCCTGCCCGACATGCATGCCGATCCAGGCGCAGCGCATGGAATGGCCGGGCGGCTGGCCTTCCGTGAGGTCGAGCGCGTAGCTCAAGGCGCCGATGATTTCGGACAGCCGCATTCGTTCTTGGACAGGAACAGTACCGCCGTCCGTGCGCGCCAGCGTGCTCGCCGCCTGGTGCGAACCGGCAGGGCGTGGCAGGGCAGTCCCGGTCTCTCCGTCGTCCCAAAGCATGACCGGCTCCGGAATGGGGTGATGCGGCCAGGATAGAAGGGAAATGGTAACACCTTGATGTTCGGATCGGGATGTTCGGATCGGGATGTTCGTATTGGCGGGGGCGGCTTGCGTGCGCGTCTCTCGACGCCTGACTGCGGGCACCTGCGCCGTATGGCCAGTTTGTCGGTTGGCGGCGCCGCCGCTACCATCACCCGGCAACCGCGGGATACGGGAGGAACCGGAGCCATGGCAGCCAACACGTTCAAGGTCGGCGACCTGATCGTTCATCGTATAATCGAAATGGAATGCGGGTTCACGCCGGCGCTGGAATTCCTGCCCGACCTGAAGCCCGAGGTGCTGGCGGAGAACCGTTCCTGGCTCGCGCCCAGTGCGCTCGATGCGCAGGACAACCTGGTGCTGTGCTTCCAGTCGTACGTCGT
>Ga0335072_10000674_pt1 | contig 62091 bp, 62 predicted proteins | sample Lox_Sample_21_FD_206725 | JGI IMG/M metagenome (GOLD analysis project Ga0335072, IMG submission 206725) | Soil microbial communities from Loxahatchee National Wildlife Refuge, Florida, United States - Lox_Sample_2.1 | ecosystem: Environmental > Terrestrial > Soil > Wetlands | place: USA...
TTAATGAAGTTATCCAAACAATGGTCGGGTTGTCGAGATCTGAGTTTGTGAAAAACGAGTTTTGGCGCTAAGAGATTAAAGGTCCCTATCGCTCGCCGCAAAGGAGGCAAACTAACCCCGTTTAGGCTCCGTCATCTCGTCTTCTCTCCATCTCTCAACCCCCCCTTTCATCCCAAAGCCACCACGATCGTCACTTTCGCTCAAGCAGCATGGCGATGGCGTCAGCAAGCGAAGGCTCCGCAGCCTCGCCGTCTGCTGCGGCTGAAATGAGATTGGGCAAGGGTCCGTCAGGTCCCCTAAGTCTTCGCTTGGCTCGTCAAGAAAAACTTTTGCCACTAGCCTTGTCACTGATAAAATGGCTGCTCATCGTCGCCAGGTCCATTGCCACCCCAGCTGTGATTCTGTCTAACATATTCGTATTCATATCTTGCACATATTAACAAGATCTCCATGGTTTTCTTGCTATGAGCCGTAATTCCACATTGAACTCTTTGCATTCTTACTTTTGTTATCCGTGCAATGTCGCAGAATACTTCACGTGCCTGCGATGGTCGCGATTTTAGCAAAACGAGCATTTGCCCAAGGCAGCAAGCGGCTGTAAGCCCGGCTATGTCGACGCGGATCCATTCCATACTCGACGTTTGCTCAAGCTTCATTCTAAAATACTTCCCTGCTGTCCTACAGATGATGGCTGTTCTGCAACTCGACCCTATGCTTTACTCGCCAAAAAGGACATCGCTCCTGCACTCGGCGATGCTCAAGCCAGACGGAGCGCTGCAATACCTGAGGGAATATTTTAACGAGCTTGCGGCTCAGGCAAGGGATATTACGATCTCATCGGCGCCGCAGGATGACACTAGACGTGAAGTAGAAGGGTTGGCTGCAGCAGCGCCCGAAACGGTCAAGCCACAGGTCAGTGCTCTCCGATTTTTGGATTTGTTTTTGTGTTGACCTTGCCACAGACCTTGTGCAGTCCATTAGAATGCCTCGTCCCAGGATCTCGGTCAATGAAGACCACCAGCAGTGGCGTCGAGACGGGCCACCCACCGCGCTGCGTACGCACTCGCAACCGGCAAAACAAGATCTTGTTTCCGCGAGTCGCAACGAGACCACCACGGAGAAGGACAAGCCTCGGTCAGCGACTGTCTGCCATAGACCCTGCAGGAGAGCTGGATGATAAGCTGGCTGCGGAACTCTTAGCCCTCGTTCCTGGGACTGCGGGGCTTTGCCTCTGGTGCGGTGGTGAACTACAGATTCTTGCGCCGAACCTCACCGCCGAGGAAGCTTCAGAACTTGAGCTACCTGAATCTGGTCGGATTCAACTCTCCGTATCGCGTTGGTCGCCCAAGACACCACATCTCAAAAGTTCAGACGCCTCAGAAGCTTTCAAGGATAACTGGCAGGCCTCCAAGATGTGGACAAGAAGAGGTGCTGCGCAAGCCCCTTCTCAGGCGTCGAACAAGGACTTCGAAACCTTCACAAATATTGCCGAATGCCACTTACCTACACGGGAGATTGAAACACCCGATGGAGAACTCCGCACCGCAGTTTCAGATCTTCGCCCATCCAATAGCCCGCCTTCGAAGACTCCCAAGCGAAAGTGGATCGCTTCGACTGAAGAAACACTGTCTATGGAACCAGGCACTCCAAAGCTCGAGCAAACCCAGTCTCGGCGCGATGAATACCACCCGCCAACTATACACCCGCTCCGCAATCTGGATACGTCGGCTGAAGCTGCGCGAAATCACCCTGAACAAGCTGCTCAACTCGGCGAAGCTAGCCATGGGACAAAAAGGAAATACAGACCGCTAACACTTGATGGCGAACTCAGCCGTGATGTTACACAGGTGGTTTCCGACGTCGGTATCTCTGTCTCCGGCCTCTCGTCGATGTCCAAATTTGTCCAACATGGGGATGCTGGACCTTCTTTGCCTCATCCTTCGACTCTGATGAACGGATCTGCCACTTCCAAGTCTATCATAACTCCTTATGCGACGAGACCGTCTTCTTCGCCCCAGCCGAGGCTCGCGCCAGTGGCACAGACCACGCCGCCAGCAGCAACACCTCCACCAGCCGATCCTGATCCGCCGGCGCCCCAACTAGTGCCGGCCCCGGCACTACCTCCTCCCCGCCGTATGAACAGTGACTCAAGAGTACATATTGGCATCAGGTCTCATTGCGCCACGGCTGGAGTCAAAGTAAGAAGGAAAAATGGCAACGGCGATCAATATCTGACCATCTCCACGCACGCGGCCTACAACGGTGTCAATGAAAAATCTCTACCTATCTGCGTGGCAAAGAAACCAAAAATGTTCAGAAAGCTAAAACCCGTGCAGGGGGTTCTGGGTGCGCCTGTACACGATGCCGGAGATTCCGGCCTGGTAAGTAGAGGAGTCGGAGCGGAATTTGTGACCAGGCTAACAAAATTGCAGATCGGCACCATCCACTCTTCCCTCGATGAACCTGGATCAGCCAACCCAGTCTTTCCCAACGACTTCATCAACAACATTAGTCTTGTCGGGCCCCTGACCCAACCCCCAATCAGGCTCCGCGAGGACATAAACCTTTCTTGGAGCACGCGCCGCAGATTCGACGAGGTTCCCGTCCAGATCCTCGGCGACGGCGCACAAGGCCAGTCCTTCACCCTCGGCACCTTCTACTCCAAACCCTTTCCCGTCCACTGCGCCAGCAGGAAGATCGTCGACCTGTCAAACAATGTCATCAGTCGATCCGTCATGTTTCTCAGGAATGACCGTCCGCTTCAGGACGACCATATGTGGAGTGGAGCACCGGTCGTGACCGCTGGGGAAGACGGTACGCTCTCGCAGGTCATTGGCTTCCACGCGTTTCAATTTGGACCCCCTGGTGGAGACGCCGAGGACTTCAACAGGCGCACACGGATGCTCGAGAAATTGATCCAGGCGTCACGGGTGACGATTTGCGGAGCGATAATGCCGACCAATGATTTTAAAAGTGCATGGGAGATTGTGCCTGGTAATGAATGATACCCCATATAGTAATGCAAAATTTATACTTGTTTGACTAAACACCTTGTCCTCACATCCGCTGCGGTCGAAAAAACCCCTACCGCACAGTGTCTACGATGCGATTTGCTCCCAGCCAGACGAGCCGATTCAATTCGCATTACTATTTGCGAGGCTCGCAGACCATTCTCCACAGCATATCATATTGAGCCATCCAAGAGGGCCCCACCACATGACTTGAGCAACGCTTGCAGGCGGTGAACGAGCCAAGCAGGTCAGCATCAGCTGATTGATGAGTTGGGCCAACATCTCCGCAACGACGTGTAGTTGCTCGCGATTGACTGGGGCATATTGGAGCTGAGTATTCTGTATATATTTGGTCAAACCCTCCTCTTGATATCTCGTCAAACGAGTGTGTTTGACCTCCTCTTGTCCACGGGGTTGGCGGCCTGCACGTCGGTCGCGAACGGTGGGTCTGGCGAATAGACTGAAACTGGCCTCTGTCGACTAGGCGGACCGCACGAGATGCTTGATCCACGATTTAGAGCAAAGGGAAGAGCAATTGGTTGAAAGATGGAAGGTTTACTAGGGGGGGCCCGAGGAACGCGTCTGCGCGTGGCCGATAAGGTGGGGTGGCCAGTAAACTGGTAGCCCACGTTAGCTTCGTATCCCGCAATGTCCCCCGAGGCCCCAGGCTCAGCTCTTGAAGCGGGGCTACTGTAAATGGGGTCTAACACCCCTCAGCCGCCGCTAGTTTTCGTCCTAATGCACGAGGCTGAGCCTCTGCTTGATGTGGCATTCTCATCGAGTGCAATTCTGAGTATGTCCAAAGAACACGAAGATGGACCCATTGTCCATCATCGCTGGGACTACCGGGACTGTTTCATTTGCAATTACCAGTGCCGTTATACTCAATAACTTCATAAACAGTATTCTTGACGCACCTGCAGATATCGCGGCAATTGCTCGAGACGTCGACGCGTTGACCAAGATCCTCGACACCCTTCAAGGATGGCTTGAAAAGGATGTCATCAGACCTTCTGCAGCCAAATCTTTATCCGGGTCTTTAAATACTTGTGTCACTTCAATGAACCAATTACGACTGGCCATACAGCCCTATACGAAAGTGAACCCAAATGACCATGCGACCCTCAAGTGGCGTTCGTTTGGATGGACGTTCAAGAAGCAGGAAATTCGAGATTTGAGAGAAAAATTACTGCATGGCAAGACGACTCTCAGCATCTCGATAGGCATAATCAACACGTGAGCTCTCCAACTTTGAATGCAGATCTCGATACGGCTGTTCATCTGATCCTCGTTTACAGCTACGCTATCGAAAGTGGTAATCGAGAACTGAGCAGACAGATCGAGTCTGGGAACGATGCAATTCGCTACGATCTTTCCAACTTGCAGCAGGATATTCGAAGTCGGAAAGAACGCAAAGTAGATCTTGCGAGTACGGGAGGGCAGCATGGCTCCTTATTCAATGGCACAGATGCTGGCATCCCACTACGCAGATATCTCGAGGATTTGCCACCCATGAGCCATCCTTGGGCTGGGGCCAGTGAGATTGGAGAGATACTATCTTTACAATCATTGCAAGTCGAGATTCGTTTGTAGGTTTCCTACTCCACTCACTAACACAGACTATTTGCAGTAGCATGGACGATGGCGACTCTCGACCGCCTACCAGACCGGCTTCTCCAAGCGTCTTTGTAGAAGAGCCACAATCACTACTTCAAATACTCAGTCCGCTCCATCGAGCGACAGCGGAAGACGATATTCGCAGAGTCATGGAACTCTTGGCCGCTGGAGCAGATGTCAACGAGAAAGCGACAGACGGAAGGACACCTTTACACGTTTGCGCCCAAGCTAACAACACCGTCATGGCTGAAGTGCTTCTTTACAAGTCAGCGTCAATCGAGGTAGTTGACCACACTGGGAAGGACCCACTCCGAATTGCATTGGATACGGGTTCCACCGAGATGGCATGCCTGCTACTCTCTCGTGGCGGTCCTCTTGATGCTCTCTCTGGGTTCATTGTGGATACGGTGCAGCAAGAGCATAGGCTAGATAAAAGGCTTGTACTGAGATGTCTTGATTTTGTTGCTAAGGAAGGGAAAGAGGATGAACTTCTGGAATTGCTATCAACGTCCATGCAAGGAGCCCCTGTAAGCTTAGAGAACGCTCTCATGGGGATTCTCCGTGATGCCGAATCATCACACAACATGGTTAGGCTTGCAAAATCCTTGGCCGACCGTAAAGTCAAAATACCCGTTGCAAGCTCGGAGCAACCGAAAGAAATTGGCCACGAATCTGATCCTGATGTTCAAGCTACACATACTCAACCTGACATTCGGTCCCTTGAAGAAGCAGGTGAGAGCGAACTTGTGCAAGGATCTGAGACCCCTACCAAACGAGAAGAGAACTATACTCGATCTCTGGAACCTAGTTTGGCGGAGACTCCTGATAACGATGCATCTCTAGGGATAGCCCACTCTGGAGAATCGGTTCAATCAACTTTGATGGGCGCCAAAAGTGACGGTGGAAGTCAAATACTTCCGGAACGATGGGCTCAGACAAAGAATTTTGGTTACAGGATTGATGATTTGGGCGACAATGTCGCTCAACACGAGTTCGTTTCGCTTTCATCGTCGAGAACTGAACCATCGGAAGTTGAATCCGTTGTGTACGATACGCAAGCTACTTCAGAGTCCAGATCGCGGATTATCAAACCAGACAGCGATGCCCTAATCAGTGTGAAAGCCGCGTCAGCAGACACTGTCCCGTTCGATACCTCTCTCCACAAACAGTTCTCCTGGGAGATTACAGGGTCCGAAGATGTTACCTCCGCGTCCACCATCGAACAACGAGCGGATTCACAGCAAGCAACAGACCTGTACTTCGCTGCGCCACCGTCGTCCCCACCTCCGCCGCCTGCAGGACATGTGTTCTGCGTTCCGCTACAAGACCTGTATAATCGTCAGCAACTTCCTGTTCCGCAGATCGTCGTCGACTGCATCTCGATATTGGAACACTCTGCAAATGATCTTTCTGGAATATATCAATCCCCCCCGGAACCAAGACTCGTTGAGAGACTGAAGGAATTTGTGGAAGCGGGTGAGCTTCTTTCGAAGCCGCACAGTGATCAAATATTGATTTCTTTCAGGTTCACAACTAACGGAATTTAGGGACATACGGCTAATGGAGCACCGGCCAGCTGTACTAGGAGTTCTGAAACAGTTCCTTCGCGAACTGCCAGATTCGCTTCTACCCTACGATTATCACGACGTTTTGATGGAGCTGGCTCAAGAAGCAAAGTCCATATGTCTCCAACAGGTCAAAGCGATCATCTACGCTTTACCTCTTAGTCACTACGCCACATTGCGAGTGATAATGCTCCACTTGAAAAAGGTATCAGATCACCGGAGACAGGCAGCTGAAGGAAAATCCCGCTACAGGTCTGTGCCGGATACAGTTTACTTGCCGAGCAAGGAAATTGAGGAAATGTTTGCCCCCCTCTTGATCCACCCTGCCAAGACTACTCGTTGGACTGGCACAAATAGCGCATCGCGGATTGTCATTGTGGACTTGATCCTAAACGAATGCGCGGAGTTCTTGCTTGACGAGGAGCACGGGCTCAACGTTCCAAATGACCCTCAAAATGCCACCAGACTCAGCCTTGGATTTCCCAAAGTTTAGTTCTCGCAATCAGGCATTCCCAGAGACTATGAGATGGCGAAGCGGAAGAAGTTGAGTATGAGTAGCATTGAGATGAGGATGAGCCACAGATACAGATCGTATGGCCTTTTTTGCGCGACACTGCTGTTTAGCACAATTCGGGAAGGCGAGAGAGATAGTTCAGAAAGATTCCACCAGGATTTGATCAATGTCTCTTCCGGGCGCTGAGGGTCTGAGCGAGCCTGTTTTGAAACCCATCTGAGCTCTTTACGTGCGATCAATTAGCACAGAAGTTATCCCTCTGGAATGAATTGGAGTCTTTCACACAATGATGCTTTCACTCAAGTTAGATTCCTTCTCTTACAAGCATTCCAGCAAGACCCTGCCAGCGCCTATATCTGTTAGCACGAGGTTCGAATCTCGTTTACGTATCAAACAAGCAGATCGTGCAACTAGCAACATTGAAATATCGTCAGTATAACTCGGCAAAACGACTCTGGCCCTTCGGGTTATAGCGACCAACGAGGGGGACAGCCCACGGGGGACCTTGGGGGAGAGTCCAGCTTGGGAGAGTCCTTTTCAGGATGCGTCGCTAATGAAGAAGCTATAATATTCACGCCTCTACCAAGAGACTTCGAGTATCATGTGGACCGTTTCCCTAAAAGTCTAGAGCGTCGACGCAGCTCATTGAAGTGACCTTCTATGAGGAGAGTGGCGGACGGAGGAGTCCAAAGCCTATCAGTGCTCTTCGATTGAACCTATGGTCTCCTGACAGCCGGATGCTTTCAAGTTTGCCTCGCAACATTAACTACCGTTATACCCGTTTCCAAGTCCACATCCTCCTGGCCAGATCCCTCAGCTGCCATCTTGTTCCATCGACTAATGAGGAGCTGATAACATGACCTTCGTCCACCACCGCCTTCTTCTCCATATTCTTTAGATCTTCTTCGTTAACTCCCTTTTCTCGCAGTCTCTTCTCAAGATCTTCGATTTCGCCCATTTTCCAGCCTCGAACAATCCAGAGACTGAGTGCCCCTCCTACGTACATCATTGCAGTAAAGATCTGTGCATTTAGGAAGATGAAATCTCCGTGTGACTTCCGTAGCTCCAGTGCAATTGGTTCGGCCACCGTCGTCGGTGGCACCATCAGCACCCACGTCATGCTTAGGGCTGTTGGAAGGTCTTTCAAGCCCACTATCTCCGCAGTTACCGCTGGAATCGTACACCAGAATGTACCAGCGAGTGCTCCGCCAACTATTGCAAAGAATGTGAGAAGACCCATCTTTGAAGGTGCGGCTTCGGCGGGTATCCAAAAAGCGAAGCAGCAGAGTCCGCACGCCAGAGTGCAAATTGAAGCAACATTCAGGCGGCCATATCTGTCAGAGCTGAGACCAATGATCGGACGTCCAATTGCCTGACCCAAGTTAAGAATGGCCGAGACCAGGGCGCCCTGCTTGGCCGTGAGCCCAATGGAGACAGCGTACGCTGCGACTGAGAAGAGGACCGAAGTATAGCCGAGCATGCTGAAGTATGACCATGCCTGTAACAACACGAATTCGGGTCTTTTGAGGAGCTTGAAATCAAAGCCTTTGTGGCGAGAGCCGACAGCTATGTTGCGATCACGAAGGAGGTTCGAGGCGACCAAATTGACAACAAAGGTGGCAATTCCAAGGATACGGAATGCCCATGCAAGGCCCATTGTGTCTATAATCCGTTGTGTGGCAAGGGAATAGATGAGGGCCCCAGTCCCAGAGCCAGACGCAGCAATAGCATTTGCAAGACTGCGCTTCTTCAGGAACCATTGGGAGATGATACCCACTGAGCCAACAAAAAGGAATCCCATCCCCCACCCGAAGCATATGCCTTGCGATAAGATGATCTGGTATTTCTTCTTTGCGAACGACGCGCCGATGAGAGATAGAGTCTGAAAGAAGACTCCGCAGTGGAGACATATTCGTGTGCCATATGAATGGACTACTCGCGTGGCGAGTGGAGCAATCAGGACTGCTTGGGAGATGGAGAGTCCACCAATGAATGCATATACAAGTGACGAAGTATTGGGAAAGTAGTTGTGGGACAAGTAGTAAGAGAGGAAGACTCCATATGTGCTGTTGATACCCCACGTATGTCCATTGATCAGGAAATTGCAGGCCACGCAAATCCAGCCATACCCGCCGTCGGGCGGAACGTCTTCGCTTTGCTTGGATGGGATACGAGAAGGATGTTCGATGTCTAATGTGTGCTCTGGGTCCTTTGAAGGTTGGTCTAGTTGTTGTGCCGCAAGTATGGGGGACAGCGGCGTTAACACATCAGATCGAGCCTCGATAGCCATTCTGTACAGAGATCCTCGCGGGCTGATTTGAGAAGTAGCACTGGGCTTTCCCTGCGACTTGATAGGAAAGTAAGGTGTAGATCTATGAAAGGCATACAATCCAGCAACAAGCCTCGTCACCACAAGTCGTGAAGCCTCTTCTGGCAAGACTGTGATATCAGGGATAGAGCAGCCGCGATCTTATGGATGAACGAGAATATATGGAACAGACAAAAGAACGGCACAGAAAGAAATTTGGAGAGGAACAAGGCTTTTTTGATGTGTCACAGTCCTCCTACACGCTTGCAACTTTCAACGCCCGCGGACGCCCTTTGGAGAAGCTGGGGATGTGTGGTGGGGATGACCAGCTCTAAACCTCTGGAATCTTTACTGCCGAGCATTCTCCGTGCCGTCTTAGCCGGACAGCCCTTTTATCATCATCTCATTGTTCTCGACCATAGCTAACAGCCGATGCTCTCGCAGGTGTAGCACAAATCAAACCTGGAGCAGAAGCGCATTAAGATGAATCTCTCGAAGTATAAGAAAGAGCAAGAAATGGTGATAGGATGTTCCGGCGGAAGGAATCGCGAGCTGTGGCCGCCTCCCGGAGACAAGGTTATCTTCCCGCGTTGCCGTGGCTGCGTAGCCTATCAACAAAAGAATCTTGGATACGCGCAACTAAGCGAGTGACAATTAAAACGCGCCTTCATTATGCTCCTTTTCCTCATTCGTTATCAGCCATTCTCGCTTTTAATGCTTTCATCTCTCTAACTTTACGCGCCATATCTCGAGTATATCTCGGCGTAATATGCGGAGCATCTTTACTCGTTATGCAGCTAGTCTTATGATCGTGCACCTGTGAACAATCTCTACATTCTCCCTAAGATGCTGCACAAAGTGACCAGTCTGCGAGACTTCAAACGGAAGGTGTCGCCGCCACAACCAACTTTCATGACAGACGAACAAAAGTGTCAGTACTCGCACACCATCTCAAGCTGCATTGACGAGAACTAATCCCCTCCTGCAGTGGACTACCTCTCAAGCCTGCGCAGCGATCGCCCTGCAAGACCTAGTGGCTCCCGACCCCCTCCATTCAAGACATCCACATATCCATCTCCTGCTAAGGAAGACCTTCTGCCACGAGCGAACTCTACCGTTCCTGAGGGGCCTTTTAAATCAGGTCCTGATGGCCATTTAGAGACCAGCCAGTCTGGCCATGCTTCAGAAGTCCATGTGTCACGCAACGGTGCAAAGTCACCCGTTCCCCCTGCCTCGCCGCCCAGACCTCGAACAGGTCTAGGTCGTCCTTTGGTCTTTGATCCAGCACACAACAACTCTTATTCCGTCCGCGGGAGAAAAGTGTCCCCGACTGCTGTGGTTCAAGCAACACCTCATGATGAGTCTGTACCATATAGGGAGTCTGGTGCCAGATGGATGGAGCGACAGGAAGCCATCTCACTGCGTGATGCACTAAAGGTGATGGACCAAAAGGAGCAGGAAAAGAGAATACACAAAGCCGCTCGAGACGAGGCTGCAGAGTTGGTATGGAAGCATCGAAATCCCCTTGCTGCAGAAGCGGAAAAGTCAAGGCCTTTTCGAAATCCAGACCTTACTCCCAACAACCGGCTCAGAGCACACCTCCTCAAAGGTGCCCATGCCAGGAGCCAGAGCGTTGCAACGGAATCAGCGCCCTCGTCAATGGCTCCAAACGAGTCGGCCAGCCGAAGATGGAGCAGTGGGCAGAGAATTGTGAGTAGTGGATCTAGCAAAGGCGTCTTTCGCAACCCTGACGACCAGATATACGAGGAGCCGGAAGAAGCCCCAGCATCTCAACAGATTGCCCAACCTCAACCGGCAGAGGGGGAAATGCCCTTGCAGAATAGGCATCGCAATTCCTTACCTAGAGGCTCTCGACCCCTCCCTGACCGGTCAAGTACCATACCGGAGAGTAAGAAGCTGGATCGTTTCGAGATTCACAGAAATCCGCCTAGCCAGTCACGTAACGCTGCATACACAGCAAATTCACCTCCTACGACCCCTATGATTGAGTTCATCCCAGAAGTCGATGCTCCTACATTGAAAGATGGCATTGAGATCCGCAGCGATGACATTCGGGCAGCCACGACCATGCGACTGAAAGATCGAAGCCCAAAGCTGCCCACACCCACGGCGGTCAGTGACGTTCCAGGTCGACCGATAGTCAGCTTTGAAAAGACGTGGCAGCCAACCGAAGACTCGTCCCGTCCAGAAGATGCTGTCGAAAGAAAACCCGTCCAACCCTATCCAATAATTCCAGCCGCGACAGTCTCTGCGCCTACAGTGCCAACAATCAATCTGCCAGATGATGACGACCATGTTGTACCAGTTGCAAATAAGGATACTCCCCCAATCCCTAGTATCAGTATCGCTGATGCAGGCAGCACTCCACTGATCTCGGTGACCGTTCCTTCCGCACCGCCTACAATTGAAGTCTCAAGTAACTCAAGTGACTCAAATAACTCAATTGAAAACAAAGCTCGGCCTTTACCTCGTCCCTCCAAAACCTTCCCTCCAAACCTCTCCCCGACGAAGTCCACGTCCCGGTTACCCTGGCTCAACTCATCACCCCGTGCCGGTGTACCAACCGCCACCTGCGCCGCCTGCTCTCTTCCCATATCCGGCCGAATCGTCACCGCCTCCGGCTCAAGCACAAACAGTCCCTCCCAACTCAAAGCCATGTTCCACCCAGAATGCTTCAACTGCCACCAGTGTTCCACCGCGCTGGAGTGCGTCGCATTCTACCCGGAACCCACGAGTAAACGCCATGAGCGCCTCGCAGCCGAAGGAATTCCAATCGACTCGGACATCGACATTAGGTTTTTCTGTCACCTCGACTTCCATGAGTTCTTTAGCCCGCGCTGCAAAAGCTGTAAGACGCCTATTGAAGGCGAGGTTATTGTGGCTGCTGGCGCGGAGTGGCACGTTGGACACTTCTTTTGCGGAGAATGTGGGGATCCCTTTGACTCGAATAAGCCTTTTGTGGAGAGGGATGGGTATGCGTATTGTGTGAGTTGTCATACGAAGAGGACGAGTGCGAGGTGTAGGGCGTGTAAGAAGCAGATATTAGAGGAGATGACGGTTGAGGCGTTGGGGGGCAAATGGCATGAGGGGTGTTTCGTCTGCTTTGAGTGTCAAGGTGGGTTTGGTGCGGAGGGGAGGTTCTTTGTTAGAGATGTCGAGGTGGAATGCACCGAGAAGGAGAAGAGGAGAGGGATGAAAGTGAAGATGGAGGAAAGAGCCGTGTGTCAGGGCTGTGAGGAGAAGAGGTTGAAGGCGTGAGCAATAGCCGCGTTCTTTTACTGATCAGCTAGGAATGATGGTGAACAACATAATCCATAACAAGCCCTTCTACAATACAAATCGGGAAGTTGTGGATGAACCCTAGTCTGAAAACGGATTCGGAGGTGTTTCTTTCCCCAGCTCCCAAATGGTACGAATCAGTAGAAAACACATTTTAGGAGCCTTGGTGGTGCCCAACTTGCTAGTTACTCACAGCACATCTCCATTAGCAGGCTTCAGAGATAGGTACCGGTTCTCGACATTGCAAGCACCCGCAGCAGATAAGGGGGCCATTACCATGAAGGATTGAAGGTGGGACCGCGACTCTGAAGCATGGGGAGGAGAGGATATACACATTTGCTTTGCGCCCATCTAGATAGCCACAATACGGTTACCACCCTAGACCGACCTGTCCGCGCACCACAGCAGCGTTGTTGTACATCCTCGACTCCATTTTTCGAACCCAGTTGCGCCCATGCAGTACCCATGACAACGTGGTGCCGTCCATCATCCCAAAACTTACAAGGGTCCTGAAGAGCTTTCCTTCACGACTTCTTCCCCTTGGTGACGGATGGGGAGTCGACGCCATACACAGTCTTGTATTCTTCCAAGTAGCGAACTTTTTCTCCAGCTTGCATGTCTTCATATTTCTGTGAAAGATGTAAGCAAGGTGAGCCCAATCAGATCAACACTGTTTTAGACACATACCTTTCTGTCTGCGGCGGAAAGCGCTTTCCACTCTCTGCCAACCAACTGACCGATCTCTGTGACTCGCATGCCTGCCATATCGCCAGAGGCAACGCGATCCTTCAAGAAAAAACCGTAAGCATTAAGGGGTTGCTTGACGAGGCGATCGTCTTTGATGTGCTGATATGTTTTCTTGATACCGCTGGCCTTTGCTTGTGCTCGGAGCTGGTTTCGAGCGTTGTTGGCGTCTCTGATTTGTACCGGCGTGTGGGATTCAAGCCACTTCTTGTAGGCGATTTCGTTCTTGGCCTGGTTCTCATGGGCGATACGATTGGCACGCTGAGAAGGTCAGTCATTTCGTGGACAAGGTCTTTCAAATGATCAACACCTTACCTCACGCTCCTCTGGCGTTAAAGCCTTGTATTTCGCTGCGCTGGCTCTCGCAATGTCCGTAGTCGCTGTACCTTTGACTTGATTTTCTGCATTGATAACCATGTAAGCAGTCCTAGGGAGCTGCTTTGGCGGTGTAGCTGAAGGCGGTGTCAACAATGCGGTGATTCTGAGATTTCTCTGCTTCAGAGCAGCGGCCTTCTCTTTCTTGTTCTGCTTTTGCTGTTCGGTGAGAACTCTTGTCTTGCGTTTCGGCTTTGGCTTCGGCTTTGGCTTTGCTTTAGTCTTGGTCTTCTTCTTTGTTTTAGCTGCCTTCTTTGCAGCGGTTGATTTTGGAGCGGCGGAAGTAGAACTGCTTATGCTTGCAGCTGGTTTCCTCTTTGAAGCAGTTGCACGACCAGTGTGTGCCTTGGGTCGTCCTGGTCGGCTTGTAGGCACGTCAGTCGCGTAATTTTGGATTTGGCCTAGGCGAAGGTATATGGGTTCTACATTGGAATAGGATGGCGAGGTCCGATGGCCCACGTTTTGGTCGTGTTTGACGCGTAGTGACGAGAGGAGGACTGGTGTTGACGGGCCACGTGAGAGGAGTCTCAGGGCAAACGCCCGCGGGGGCAGGAAGCTGACCGTCATTGCATATGCGCAAGGAGTGCGGCTCTGGGGTTTGAGGAATGATGGTCGGTGGAGAGGTCGCCTGCCCACCCCAGGATAATGGACTGGGTGATATTGTGCGGTTGGAAATGAAAGTGGCTGGAGACCCGGGGGGCGGGCGAGCTTGAGCACGGAAGCGCGAAGCCACACGCCAAGGCTGATGAGATGTGGCGCTAAATGTGGGTTACTCCAAAAGCCACTGAGGCTCCGGGACTTGAACGCATGCAAAAAAAGAATCAACTTCTGACTTAGTCCTTGTCCTCACGTACTTCTCAAATCTATCTACCATTCCGCCAGCGGAGACCGACACTGTCGACACTCGGCAAGTGTAAATACTCTAGTTTAAGAGTCGTCATTTACGGCCGTCACCTTTATTGGTGACTGATAACGTCTCCGCCTCTCCAGTCCTGGGTGTGGGTTAAGCAGTAAAGCTCACTCACCTGCAGCCAGCTCGAATGGCTCGCCACGGGGATGCTCGCTCACCATCACCTGCAGGTAGCTCATACTCATCCTCGAAACGAAGCCGAAGGGATGGAGATCCTCGACACGAGAGGAGTCGGCAAGATGATAGCAGAAGCCACCGGAGGCGCTCGTGGTCAAGAAGTCCTGATGTGAGTGCCCCCAAATCTGCAAAGAACCTCAAAGAATTGGCGTTAATTTGTGGGTGTTTTTAACAGCGGCGCCACCGAGACCGAGATCGAGACGGCTATCGAAGACGGGAGCGCTCGGTAGACCGAAGATACGACGATAGGCGCGGCGATGAGACATATACATCTTCTCGAAGAGATCGGTCGAGAAACCGTCGACGGTCCAAAGATCGTGAGGAGCGTCGAAGGAGTCGCGACAGAGATCATCGGACAAGGCGAGAAGACTCCAGAGACCGTACTCGGAGGCGAAGAGATGGTTCTGCTGACTCGAAACCAAAGAGCCGAAGAGACGACAGCAGGGACCGCAGCTCGAGGAAGGACTCTGGTCATGCATCGCACGAGGTAAGTCGCCCTGTGTCCGCAACGATGAAGCTTAGGGAGAATAACGCTCAATGTGTGTTGCAGCCTTCAAAGCCCTCCACACCGACCACCCAAACCGCCGATGACGAGATGGCAGCGCGACGAGCAAAGATAGAAGCGTGGAAGCAGAAGCAGGCCCTAGAGTACGCTAAGAAGCAGAAAGAGCTCGAAGCGGCCGGCGGCGCAAGGAGCCTATTAAATGAGATCGATAAAAGGGCAGGTTTGTCGCCTGCAACCGCGTCTCCTGCTGCAGCGTCACCTCGGTCGCCAGACACGCCAGTCCCTGCCTCGCCCGTACCGTACGCTGGAAAGTTCGACCCCAAAGAAATTGTCAAGAAAGCCCACCTCTCAGTGACATCCTCTGTCCCGCTGGGCTCTGACATTGCACACCCTGAAGCTATGAAGGCGTCTGCTATTTTGGACACAGGTGACAATGAACAAGAATCTTCCGGCTCTCTTAAGCCTCGCGGAAATCTTAGCGGGTTTGGAATCAGTGCTAAAGCCGCAGCTGATGCTGACAAGTCAAAGACAGCTCTCGACTTCGACGACGAAGACTCATCCCGGAAGAAACTGGCGAAATTGCCTACACTTCTGTCTAGCGACGAAAATGGGGCAAACGGTGAAGTGGCCACCCCTAATGGCGAACAAGATGAGGGAAGCGATGACGATGATGTTGATATGCAAGATGCTGGCACTGAGGAAGAGAACTTGGCTGCGGTCCGTGCTGCTGCAGAAAAAAGAGAAGAGCTTCTCCAGCAACGCAGTCAGGCCGAAATGGTGGACACCAATCATCAGTCAAGTGCCAATGTTGACGGCGATACGTCCATGGCCGAGGCCGCCGATTTGATCGAACAGTCAACGCCAATGGAAGAGGAAGAAGAGGCAGATCCACTGGACGCCTTCATGTCTGATCTCTCGGCCGCGCCCACAAAGCCGTCGACATTGAACGGCATACGCTCGAATAAAACTCGAAAACAGGAGCCAGAAGCAATATTTGGAGACGAGGGTGATGATTTGACAGCGATTGGTGCAGATCCCGATGACATTCTTGCCATAGCCAGCAAGAAAAAGAAGAAGGATATCCCCACGGTAAACCATGCAAAGGTAAATTATGAGCCGTTTCGGAGAAATTTCTACAGTGAGCCAATCGACATGGCTGACTATACCGAAGAGGACGTTGCAAACCTCCGTCTAGAGCTGGACGGAATCAAGGTTCGTGGCGTAGACGTGCCCAAACCGGTTACAAAATGGGCGCAGTGTGGTTTGGGAGTTCAGTCGCTGGATGTGATTCAAAAGCTGGGCTACGAGGCTCCTACATCGATCCAGTCCCAAGCCATTCCAGCGATAATGTCTGGTCGTGATGTGATCGGTGTCGCGAAGACTGGTTCGGGCAAGACAATTGCGTTCTTGCTACCTATGTTCAGACATATCAAGGATCAGCGCCCGCTTGACAGTCTCGAGGGGCCTATCGGACTTGTCATGACGCCGACGCGTGAACTCGCAACACAGATCCACAAAGAGTGCAAACCATTCCTTAAAGCGTTGAACCTGAGAGCCGTGTGCGCTTATGGTGGGGCGCCCATCAAGGACCAGATAGCAGATCTCAAGCGCGGGGCTGAAATCATCGTTTGCACGCCTGGGCGAATGATAGACCTACTAGCGGCAAATTCTGGTCGAGTAACAAACCTTCGACGCGTGACTTATGTTGTCCTTGACGAAGCGGACCGTATGTTCGACATGGGATTTGAGCCACAAGTCATGAAGATTTTGGCAAACATTCGTCCAAACCGTCAAACCGTCCTCTTCTCCGCCACATTTCCAAGACAGATGGAAGCTCTGGCCCGGAAGACATTGACCAAGCCAGTGGAAATAGTCGTTGGCGGCCGCAGTGTCGTTGCCCCCGAAATCACACAAATCGTCGAAATCCGGAACGATGACAAAAAGTTCGTTCGCTTGCTGGAGCTTCTTGGCAATATGTACGCGGACGAGAAAAACGAAGATGATCGGGCTTTGATCTTTGTCGACCGCCAGGAATCTGCTGACACTCTGCTACGCGATCTGATGAAGAAAGGTTACCCTTGTATGTCCATTCATGGTGGAAAGGATCAAGTCGACCGGGACTCCACAATTGATGACTTTAAGGCCGGAATTGTACCCATTCTGATCGCTACCTCCGTTGCTGCAAGAGGCTTGGATGTCAAGCAGCTCAAGCTTGTTGTCAATTTTGATGCGCCCAATCATCTCGAGGACTATGTACATCGCGCTGGTCGGACAGGCCGAGCCGGAAACACGGGCACCGCTGTCACATTCTTAACCGAAGAACAGGACAGATATGCCGTCGACATTGCGAAAGCTCTCAAACAGTCGGGCCAGCCAGTCCCTGAGCCCGTACAGAAACTGGTGGACACGTTCATGGAAAAGGTCAAGGCAGGCAAGGAGAAGGCGTCGAACTCTGGTTTCGGTGGCAAGGGCCTTGAGAAGCTCGATCAGGAACGAGATGCTGCGAAAGCGAGAGAACGGAAGACTTACAAGACAGGAGAGGAAGGCGATGAAGAGGAGAGGGAAGAGAAAGACACCACTGGAGATGATCTCGTTGCAAAGGCAGCATCGGGCGTCAAGGCTTTTGATGCAACGCCTGCGCAAGTACCTGGCGTGCCCAAAGGGATTGACCTGGACGGCAAGATCACGGTACACAAGACCGAGAGGGAGCCGGCTGGTACAGGTCCGAAGAACCAAGAGGACAGAGTCAGAGCGGCAGTCCAAGGGATCAATGAGAGGCTGTCCAAAGCTGGAGTTATGCGACAAGGTGTGCCGATTGACAATAAGGGCCCTGATGCGGGTGCTTTCCATGCGACTTTGGAAATCAATGACTTTCCTCGTAAGTTTTTCTCCTTCCATCATCACCAACTTTTTCAAACCTACAGATGCTAACGATTTTGTGATACAGAAAAAGCACGCTGGGCTGTCACGAACCGGACGAATGTTGCAAAGATTCTTGAAGCAACCGGCACATCCATCACAACAAAGGGTTCATTCTACCCCGCAGGTAAAGAGCCAGGTCCGGGCGAGAACCCAAAGCTCTACATTCTCGTTGAAGGCGACACAGAGGTGGTGGTGCACGATGCAATGAGAGAACTGATGAGGCTGCTCAAGGATGGAACGGTCGCGGCGGCAGAGAGCGATGGAAGGGTTACTACCGGACGGTACAGTGTGGTTTAATGTCTCTTTTTTATGTACGAAAGAGAGTCTAGCTATACAGTCAAAACATGGGCAGAAGCTTTTTGAGCAACCCTTGGCGTCGTCACAACATGCTCGCGTAACCTCTCGCGAACGTGTCTGCCAAATGCAGTATTGTGCCAACATTCTCGCTCTCGCTCTCGCTCTCAAAACTGACAAAAAAACAACGTACGCCATCTTGAACACTGCTCGTAATACTCCTGATAGTTGCCCGTCATTACAGTAATTTGTACACCGTCCTCCCCATCCTTCTTCTCCTTCTTCTTCTCCCCCTCTCCTCCTCCTGCCCCGGTCACTGCCCATGGCGCCCACCATAGGTCTGCTTCATCCTGGCCTTGTATCCGACAGGCATCATGAAGGGATTTCTCTCGTTGCGATCTTTGAGCAACGAGTAACTGCCGTTGGCCTCCAGCTCCCACTCCCACACACCTTGCTCGCCGTCTGCGTCCTTCTTCTGCAACACCGGACACTTGGGCGGCACGACGACGACGTTGCCATTGGCGTCGTCGTTGGCCGCCTTGATGACTTTGAGGATGTGCCGCTTGATGTGGTCTTGGCGGGGAAAGCGCTTTTTGCAGTACGGGCAGGCGTATTTCTTGGTGGGGATCGCGGCGCCCCGGGCCTTTTGGTGCTCGAGGCTGTTGTTATGCTTGGCGAGACCCGAGGCGTCGAAGGGACCTTTGTCTGGGCAGTAGGCGCACGTCTTTTTCGCAAGCGGGCAATCGCTAGGTGTCTTTTTGCGGCGTGCGAGACGGGCCGCAGGGCGGGTGGCCACCGTAGGGCGGTGATCGCTGTTTAGCGGATTTGCAACCATGATGGTCCGTGCGTAAATGTTTCGCACTACCATCGTGCTGGTTGATGGAGCAGCCTGGAAGGCGAAGCCTGGTGGCGGTGGTGGTGGTGGTGGGAGGGACATGGTGGCTGCCAGGAAGTCTTTTGTCACATTTGCTGCGTAGAGGTTCTCTGCGTAAGGGTCACGCACTGCGCCTGGGTTGTAGGGCGGCGCTGAGTGCACTGATGGTGGGGCTTGCCAGTTGCCATTGGACGTATTGTCGCGGATCGCATCTTGCGGCACGATCCCTCCGTATCTGTCCACGGTAGGAGCGAGGGAGTTGTCTGCCGGATAAGCCACTGGCATCGCCTGTGCAGGGAGATATGCTGGCAGTGGTGATTGCATGGCGGGCATCTCAGCATCCCCGACCGTAGCAGCGTTCATAATTCCCGCTACCTGAAAAATATGCCTGAATAGAGCATCATCGTCGACAGCCAGAGTTGGAGATTCTGAGATGCTTGCCTTGTCTCCATAGTTCGACGGAATCTCGTCAAACTGTTGGCCAACGCCGAAGAGGTCTGAAGGATTTGGAATCTCGACCTCAGCAAGACGCTCTGCCGTGAAGTAATATTCGATGCTAGCCTCAGCATACTCTTCTGCCGTAGGGAAGCCCGTCGAAATATTCGAAGGACTGTTGTCGTCCAGGACCGGCAAGCCGGTTTGTACTGTGGTGCTTGCGTCCTGCGCATCGTTCGCAGCCGAATTCTGGTCGCCTGTCGCGTCCGCGTCCTGCGGAATGTTCACAAAATCCATCCATCCGTCATCGCCCGAATGTTGCAACAGAGCGCTGTTGGGAGGTGTCGTGTTGTTATGGTGCATCATCCCATCAAGCTCACCCATGTATCTCCTCGTTTTCTCCATCATAATATCGCAATCGTCGCACTCTACACAAATTTCGCAATCCACGCAACTTTCGCAGTCTGAGTGATCAGAGCACTCCGGACAGTAAAAGCACTCTTCGCAATAGGATGAATTAGAAGCGTCACCATGAAGGTCAAGCTGTGGAGGTTGAGAAGTTGTAAGTGTGCTGGATCGGAAATTATTTCCGGGAGAAAGACTGTTTTTATCAAGTGCGGAGGGATGACTCTTAGCGTTAGAATTTTTCAGACTATCGTGCGGTTCCATGGTACACCTGTGGGTCGCGATATCGCTCGGATCCCCCATAGGGGTACCATAGACTCGGTCCATAAGGCTAGCCATCGACGGCGTAGTATAGTAGTGGGCCTAGCTAGCTGAACTGCAATGCTTGAGTCCTTTTTTGTGACTCAGATCTCTGCACGTAACCTGCGAACTCAGGAACGGACAGTACTCGACGAGCGGTTATTCGCACTTTGTCCTGTGATTTAATTAGGCTATTAATGTGTGAAGAGCAAAACGAAGCCTTAACGGTATCGTTTCACTCACGAACCACCAAGCAGCGTAAACAAATCCTCCCAAATCCCGGTCGCGATGGAAAGGGTGCCGCGTATGCGAACGGTATCGACGGGACCGTCTCCCCACAGTCGCTCCGAAGCCGGTACAAGAAATTCGCGGTACAACAAGGCTCGTCCTGCACGATCTTCTTTCTTCAAACTCAACTGTACATCCCGTCTGAATACAAGGGCATGGACTGCACAACGTCATGCTCTCTATCGACAGCAAGAGCCCAAAGATGAACAAGCTAATCAAGGCGCTATCAAGGCGCCTCTGAACGCCTGCTGCATGAACCTTGGCAGTGAATCCTATGCTCTTGCTATGCCTTATCCGAGATGAACGCAAAATCAAACCGTATGCGGACGTAAATTGAGTGCGACCGAAGGATGTGCCTGCAAAAAGCACAAAGTTCCAACTTGTGCGAGGAGAACCTAGTTGTAGCGCTGAAGCACACCAAAATCCCAGCACACAAAATCAGAAGAGTGTCCAAACGATTAATTTCCGGCAAATTTACATGAGTATCCAGTTGTCGCCGTGGGAGGGAATAATAGGGAGCTGAGAAAAATGAAGCTAGTCAGCGGAAGAATTGGTCTGATGGGAAGCGGGGGATGACGACGCTAACTAATGACTAATTTCTGCGTCTAAGCTAGTTCTAGTTAAGCCTCTGCCCGGCACTTTCCGGAAGGCCAACCTCAAAATATCTCCCCAAGATTTCGGCCTATAGCGAAACTTGTTGAGATATAGTCCATAGATACTAGTACTATTACCCTGTCCAACTGCGATGGGCAGCCTGTGTTCGAAGTCTGCAAATGAAGCGGATCCTTTCGCGCAACCTGGTCGAGTGCTGGGCAATAGCTCGCAACCCTCATCCGTTCCACCCCCACGCAACCTCACTGCTAGTACGCCGGGCAGAACTCTGGGCGGTAGTGAAAGCACAACAGCGGCGGAGGATGCTAGAAGAGCTGCCGCTAGGGCTGCAGAGGTACTACCTACTAGAACGCCGCTTACGTCGCGCACACAACACGCTTCCCACTTCAAATGCCTGTTCCAGCAATCAAACACCTGCGAAGCCGTTCTATTCTCATCTTTACGTACTAACACTTGACCATAGGAGCGTGCAGCCAAGTCCTCAAAAGGCGCGGGCAAGCTCTCATCGCAACTCGAGGCACAGAAGAAGCAGACGAGAAACGAGCTTCTGGCCGCCGGCTCCGAGCAAGAGCGCCGTGCACGTGACGCCGACGAGGCCGCTCAAGCGCGGAGCTACAATTAACGGATCCGGCGTCTACCACGGTTCGCTACTTCAAAGCTACCCGGAAAGTTAGAGCACGGTGTATCGAGTACCAAGAGGTCTTCGGCGCGAAAAGACTGCCAAACAGTACTACACTTTCGACCCAGAACTGCGGCTTGCTAGCAGATTTGCGGAGGCTTGACACCAAGTTAAGGCTGGCATCCTTTTTCCAAGGCCTATGACAAGGCACGCCCACAACATCCTTGACAAGACGCAATTGTGCAAGGGTGCAACAAAGGCTAATCGCCAGAGCTTATAAGAGTCAACTAGCTCTCTCTCATGCAAGACCCCTCTCCAAAGCGCACCTCATCTTGCAGAATGCCTCTCACATCATGCCCTTTCAACCACAGCTCTGTATAGTCGTCAGTTGCATACCGGCTGGTCACCTGCATGTATATTAGCTTGTGCATGTACGCTGCATCGCAAACAGGAGGATGTTCTGATATCCCTTACTCCATTCACGCTCAGGTTTACATCCAGATGCTCCTTACTGACAGTGAATGCGCCCGATTTCAGGATTGCGATCAACCCGCTCAGCTACCACGCATCCAGACCGATGAGTTTCAAGTTGTCGGAAGCAAGCGTACCGCCAATTTCATTCCCGCCTCGCCCTTTCTTCCATGCACCGCTTCAGCCGAACTTACTAAACCTGGAATCGTACTACTAGAAATTCTGCGATCGACATTTCCATCCCTAGCAACTAGTACTAGTACTAAGCCTCGTTCTAAATACTACAGTACCACAGCTGCCCTTCCACGTCCTTCTACTATGCATCACTATTCCTCGCACTGCAAAACCCTCAGCAAAGCTTTGGCAAAGTCTTGGCACAGAGATCCTCCCTTGGCTCCACAGTCACCCATCTCCTAGTACTAGTGCTTTACTGTCCCCTCAGCGGCCCACGTCTGGTCTCCGCCGGGGTACCCGCCAACAGTCGCAGTTCGCGGTTCCGATAAACTTTCCTTTAGGTAACCAAAAGGCTGCGTCTGGTACCTCTATTTGTTTGGCAGAAGCCACGCGACCGTAAGACGGAACCGAATGCGTATTGCGGACACTACTACTACTACTAACAAAAGCATGAAGAGACAACGGATGAAAAGAACATACAAGCATGGGTTGATTGCCACTGGCAGTACAGTTCATACCGGGTCTCGAATTTTCTGCGTTATGGGTGTATCAACTTGAAGTCTCATTCACAACAACATCATGGCAGGCCAGTATGGCCATTGAGAATCGCTTTCGAAACGCCTATTCCATGCAAAATAGAAATCTAACGCCTAGCAAGGTCCGAGTCTATTCCGTGTTTGTGCCGTCCCCCGGCAGCAGATTCCCTCTTACCGCAAACATCTTCCCAGTAACCCCAGCGACAAAGCCATCGACTTGTCTCGTGTACTGCTCCACCTGCCTACTGTTCAGCATGCTCTCCAACCTTGACGGTTCTGTTGGTAGTTTGAAAAGCCTCTGCCACTCATCCTCTGGAAGCAAAGGTTGCTTCGACAATGATCGCGCCGCATTCTCGGCCTTTCTTTTCGTCTGCCACTGCTGTATTTTGGTTTGCTCTCTCGCAAGCGCTCGGGAGTAGTAGCTGAAATTGTTGGACTCGGTATGGTGTGTCTCGATAGTGTCGAGGAGCAGGTCGCACGTTTGTGAAAGAAAAGGATCAATGCTGAGCGAGAGGTTGTCGAAGTTGGGCGAAAGTGGGTTGGAGGATATGAAAGGTTCGGACTCGATGGAGGCAATTGAGCTAGGTTCTTTGAGGGGTCTATCTGGTGGCGGAGTCGGTAATTGATGTAGGAAGGAGGTCAGGATATGAGAATTATGGATTTGGATTGGTAGCTCGACGAAGAAGTCTTGGTATCGGAGGCCGGACTTCTGAAGACTGGACAATTGGTCAGCTCTGAAAAGTCCCGTGTACTGATCTTTTGCGGATCAATACTCACTTCTCTGTGGTGAACTTGTTCTCCTTGTGAGCGGTCATGAATTGTGGCGAAAGTCTGAATGCTCTCAGGCTCAGGGAACCCTGGGAGCTTCTGCTGACATCGTGTACCAACGCGACCGTCCTTTCATTGAGGTCTTTCTGGTAGTGGTATTGGTTCTCAATGAAGTTGAGGTTGCAAAAGTTGCCCATGTTTGCGCTCGTGTACCAACCAACATTATTTGCGTCAATGTTGACCTCTCGCAGTCTTTCAATCATCTCGACTTGATATGCTGTGTTTGCTTTCGCTCGAGGAGCCGCAGCAGCGGTGTTGAAATGAGGCCCATCATATTGCGCATCCTGGGGTAGATCGACGATAGGAAATGGGAAGCAGTTGGTGACTTCTAGAGTGCCGTTCACGTCCATACCAACTAGGTTGCCTGTTGCAGTCGTCGGAAATTTTTGAGAACAGTGCTTGATTATCTTCATGACCACCTTAAGAGCTGTCAGTTATGTTCGTCTCGGAGGCGCACTCGACATACCAGGGCCTCGACCTGGACGGCCTTGAGCGGCTGGTCTCTGTTGAAACAGTTAGCATCCTCTCGGCTGATGAGGAATGGTCTCACGGACTCTGTGGAAGCCATAATAAGATTTGCTGATTGAAAAACCCGTCCTGAAGTTGGCCTTTGCAGTTTCTGACCGGGTTGACGTTGCGCTGTGCGACGCCAAGATTTCACAGCAAGTCTTGAAAAGGCGGCAGAAAACGGCGTCTTTTGGGGGCAGCTGTTTTCGGCACCCTTTCCACCAAGCGGGCCTGGCCGCTTTAACCTTTCGTTAGGGCTTCTCGCGCCAAGCGTCGAGCCTCCAACTCAGAACTGTTACTTTTTCGACGTCCTTTCTCACTCCCTCCTCCCTCCATCCCCTCCCTCTCCAGAGCATCCTATTTTAACTCCTCGAGCTCTGTTCCCAAAATGGACTCCTCTCGATCGGCAATGTGGGTCATGGCTCGCGATATATACTTGTGGGGTGGGTTGGTTCTGGAGAGTCAAATGCATTACATTATTCCTGCCAGCTTTTTTTGCCCGTGCTAGAGACAGCACTTTCTTGGTGTGAGAGGCCTTCCGATGTCAGAGGGCTTCTGGTGCTGACTCAGAGCTTCACTTACGGTCTGTCCTTAACAAAACATTCATGCCTGCATTTTCCCCGGCTAGAACTTCTGGTGCCAGCACTTGTCTGGTGGAGCCCTTCTGGTGTCACCACTCCTCTGATGTCACCTTTTCTCTCCTGTCGCCAATCCTCCGATGTCACCTTTTCTTCCCCACCACCAGTCCTCTCCTGTTTCCTACAACTGTCGGCCATACATCCAGGGAGCTCGATTAGCTTGTGAACATCGTCGAGCTCGGCCTTGTCGATTTGTCGGTATGCCCTTTCTAGCACCAGCGCCCTCTCGACCTTGCTATTGCCCATTCCACTCGTGGTAGACGAAACCGGTGTCGCTTTCGGCTGCTTGGGAGAGGACATAATAGAAGCAAGGTCATCTAGGTCGCTATCGGAGTTACTGAGATCCATCGGGTAAGCTTTCGAATGTCGACCGCTCTCCTACCTGAGGTTCTGCCGTGGGCTACAGCGAGAGCTATTAGCATCTTTGCACATGAAAGTGGCCGATATTCCAACTTACACATCCAATTGCACTCTGAGCGACTCGGATCGAAGTGCTGCTATAGTCGCAGTTCTCTTCTCTGGCGGCCTGGACTGCACACTCCCGGCTCGCTTGACCAATGATCTACTTCCACTTGAAGAATCCATCGATCTGCCGAATGTTGCCTTCTACAACCCACGCACTGTCAGCGCCAATCCATCCCAAGCTTTACGCCCATACATATCATGCCCGGACAGAACCCCAGGTCGCTCAAGCTTCCTTGAGGCTCGAAATTTTTTCCGGGGCGTCAATAGCGATTTGCTGCAATCAATATTCCTTATCCAGAAGCAGTGAAGCATCGTTCCACCACAGTCCGACTCATGCAACCACATAATACAGAAATGGACCTCTCTATCACCACGGCGCTGTACTGTGCAGTTAGAGGCAGGGGATTTGTTGAAAAGCCATGTGCGACTACAGCATCGCCCGTATTCGAGACGGAACTCTATCAAACCACTGCTCATGTTCTTATTTCCGGCTTTGGTGCTGATGAGCTATTTGCCGGTTACACTTGGCATAGTGCTACGTTCATGCATCATGGCTACGGCGGCCTCATCAACGAGCTCAAATTTGATTTTCAAGGAATTGGCAAGAGGAACCTAGGCCATGACGACTACATCACGAGTCACTGGGGCAAGGAGGTGAGATACTCTTATCTTGACGAGGATTTTGTGCGGCATACCCTGGGTCTGAAAGTTGGGCAGAAATGTGGCGTTCGAGAGAGTCTGTCGGAGAAGGTAGCCGAGGGTGTTGAGCCTACGAAGATGCTTTTGAGACTACTGGCGTTGGACCTGGGACTGCAAGGCTTAGCGAGGGAGAAGAAGCGAGCGATACAGTTCGGGGCCAGAACAGCAAAGATGGAAATCAAGAAGGGTAGAAAAAAGGGACAGATATGGTTGAGCGATCCGCGGCAATGACGGCGGGGACTGGTCTCCCGGATGAGTCCTCCCAAAGTCCTGAAACCAGCAGACATTGGCATCGACACATTTGTCTGGACGACTTCATGCCAAGTCTCAAGCGCAGTTCGATACGAAGTGCAAGGGCAAGTCTGAGCAGCGGTGAGCAAACACTCGTCAAATTGCAGATTTTGAAACAGCATAAAGAAATGAGAAAAATAATTTCAAGGCTCTAGAACAGTTGATAGATGGCACTTGGCGCTGGTATCAGAAGGCTCGCCATCTAGGTATTTGGTAGATGTCTTTTAAGCCAGCGTAAATGTCTTCTGCTGCACGAGTATGGCTTGGTCCCCCCACTCTTCTCAGAGACGGTGAGGATCGAAGGCCCCGCAGTCTCTACATTCGCTCGACTTGCCAGGTTCTGCTGGATTCCGTACAGATGCTTAGGGTTTCCGCGCTGCATTAGCTGCAGAATAACCTCCTGCTCGCTTCACAGAACACTCCAATCAATATCCCCACTAATCTCCGACATAGGATTGAACAATGAGGAGTATCTAGCGATAACGGAGCATGTGGGTTGTCGGTTCCACAATCTAAGTTTTCCATGCAATTTTGCTCACGCTGGACTGTTACGGTCCTGAGCTTTCGCGTTCGTCAGTGGTCCCAATAATCTTGCCCTCCTCGGCGGTTTTGACATTTTCTATGCCCATTCTCAAATTCATGCCAAATCTTACCCATTTTGCGTCTCAATACTATCCCCTGTTCCTCGCTTGACTGTTTTATCGGTTCTGGAACCTTCCTCCGCAGTAGATGGGTCCATATCGACACAGAACAGACGTCGAAGGCAGTGCGCCCGTCCCGAACGAACCTACAGAAACCTCTGCTTTACTTGGGCAAGATGGTACATGCGTGAGAGCTGACCTAGTACTATTCAAGCAAAATGGCGATTGTATCGCCGCCGGCAAATCTGAGACAACTAGCAAATACGAGCTCTCCCTCATCATCAGAGGCGCGTCTCCTCTCATCATAACGTGCCTTCTCCAGTACACCCTCACAGGTGCCAGTGTGCTAGCGGTTGGTCACCTCGGCAGAAATGAACTTGGCGCCGTCTCTTTGGCTAGCATGACTTCCAATCTCACTGGATATGTGATATATGAAGGCCTCTCCACCGGTCTAGATACCCTCTGCGCTCAGGCCTACGGTTCGGGCAAATTACACCTTGTCGGATTGCACCTCCAGCGGATGATATATTTCTTGTGGTTAACTACCATACCGATCGCAGCAGTCTGGCTAAGCAGTACTCAGATATTACTTCTGGTAATTCCCGAGAAAGAATGCGCTCGACTTGCGGGGTTATATCTGAAGGTTTTGCTTCTCGGCGCTCCTGGGTTCGCAGCATTCGAAGCTGGGAAAAGGTTCGTACAGGCTCAGGGACTCTTCTCCGCCAACTTATACGTCTTGCTGTTCTGCGCGCCCCTGAATGCATTTATGCATTGGCTCTTTGTCTGGGTACGTGGACATGAAACAAGACGAAGAAGGCAATCCTAATGTATATCAAACAGCGCTTTGGTTGGGGTTTCATTGGTGCGCCGATTGCCGTTGCCTTGACGCACAACCTCCTCGCTTTCTGCCTCTTCCTATACGTCAGTTTGGTAGATGGGGCAAGGTGTTGGCCCGGCTTCAGCAAGCAAGCCCTAAGGAACTGGGGTCCCATGGTCAAGCTTGGGTTTTCAGGGTTCTTGATGTTAGTCGCCGAATTTCTAGCTTTCGAAATCCTGACCCTTGCCTCCTCCTACCTTTCAAACACCACCCTCGCGGCTCAGGCCGCTCTGGCATCCTTAGCGATGGTGACATTTCAGATTCCCTTCCCAATCAGCATAGCAGGGAGTACTCGTCTCGCAAATCTCATCGGTGCAGGCCTGCCGGGTGCAGCGAAGATATGCATTCAGGCCACCTTGATGTTGACCTTCGTCGCCGGCTTGCTGAACATGGTTTTGCTTACGTCGTTGCGGGGCTACATCCCCAAGCTTTTCACAGATGACATGGAGGTTAGGGCTGCCATTACCAACGTCTTGCCGATATTCGCAGGTTTTCAGCTTTTCGACGCCGGGGTCGCAAGTGTTAACGGAATTATGAGGGGAATGGGCCGACAGGGTCTTGGTAGCTGGGTGAACATGTGCTGCTACTATTTAGTTAGTATCTTGCCTTGGTACTCAAATACATTTCTGATTCGGAGGATACTAGGTCGCAATACCCGTCTCGTTCGCCTTCGCCTTCGGACTTCGATGGGGTCTCTTCGGACTATGGATGGGTCCACCCACTGGACTTTTTCTGTATGAGAAATTCTTTTTCGTACACATTCTGAACTCCACATCTAACTTTCCTCTCCCTTTCCCTTTTTCGACTGCTGCTCATGCACGATCTTTAGTGTCACTACGATAGAAGGCTGGCTCATATACAACACGAACTGGGACCGCGTCATCGAAGCCGCATCGCGTCGAATCGAATGTGCTTGAGCAGGATCCTTTCTCCCACAACTATTGGACCTGAGAGCAAACCTACTCCTCTGAGAGGGTGGTTCACTGGAAAACAGACTGATTTGTCGTGACAGAGTTAGTGATACCAGCGGTTCGTGTCCTACCATGCCTTATGGCACGCCTTCACGGATCTTATGCGAGCCAAATTCGACGAGCCGGGGCCTCCCAACTGGCATATATATGTCAGCACCATCGATAGATAGTGTAGCAAATGCACAACTGAACCTATATGGCATAGTCTCTCAACGACCAAATTTAGACACGATCGAATGTAGTTCTGTGCCGACGAGTATGGTGACACAACCAAAGCCATTCAAGGTTCAATTCGTGCCCAGAAACCTGCCACAGCTGGAAACTTGGATCTCTGGCGGCTTTCACAACACAGGTCACTTGTAAAAGGATATCCACGGAGAAGAGCTCCTCAGCTGCTAATGCAAGTGATTGCATAGTCTACCTCAACCTAGTTGGGGGTTAGATTAGATGGTACTCTAGTAATCTGACGCGACTGGGTTAAATATGGCCGAAAACACACGGCAGAGTCTCATCCACAGCCCCGGCAAGACAACAGAAGCAAAATCCGCCCCGAGCTCACCTTCCCCCTCACCCACACCATGCCGTCTTAAACACTCGCACCTCGCGAGCAGGGTGATCCAGGGGTGATCCAGGGTGAGCCACTGTGAGCCAGGGTGAGCGACGGGTGAGTGAAAGGTGAGCGCCTCGTGGCTCGCGTACACGCTCACAAAACACTTGCCTCTGCGTCTGTCTTTCCTTCAACATTTGTTATTGCCTCCGCATTTGCCCTAGTCTCGGCGTCTACTCTTGTCCCTGCATCTTCCCGGACCGCATCGTCTTTCTCTTCTTCTCGGCGTTGTTCTGGAACCTGTTCGACCTGAGCGCGGGCATCGCCCTTGGCGGCAGCACCGTTGGAACGAGAATCGGAAGCTTGCTCGATTTTGGGCGACGTTTTCTTCAAGTGGCTGTAAATTATCGTCTCTGCAGACGGGTCGATCATATCGTTCCCCATCTCTCTGGCCCAGATATTGGCCTTGAGGGTGAAGCTGCTCCTTGACGGATCAAGAAGCGTGGTGAAGATCCGCCCCGCTGAAGTTTGCTGGATGTGCAGTCGCAATCTGTCCAGATTGTGGCGGTGGAACAGCACAGTTCCCAGTGCAGCAACGACGGCGAGAAGGAACCCAGCACCGGCTAGAAAGGCAGGTATACCGTAAAGGTAGTTGTATTGCACAACATTCACCGTCGGCGTAACGAGCTGTTGAGGAGAAGTGTTTGGCGCGGTCGGGCCGACGCCGGATACGCCCTTCGTGCCGACAACAAGCGAAGCCGCGTAGTCGGTCCAGATGAGGTTCTGAACGCGCGCGGCTGTCGAGGCGGATCGGGTGATGTTCTGCCACTTAGAGAACATGACAAGGTTGGTCTGCCCGGTATAGTCCACCGGCGGCGTTGTAGTAGCAGAGGGGCCTACGCTGTAGGCTGCTGCCATACAGTTCGGGAAGAATTCAGCGCCAGGTAGGTTGTCGACACTGTACAGTGATTGCGGAGCACTGATGCCTGGCAGATAGAGTGAGCTCTTCTGAACCGTTGAAACATTGTCGTTGCCCTCGTAGGCTGGCGATATTAGGCCCCAGATGAGATTGATTCCCATGCTGTCGTATCGGGTACCTGTTTGTTCCACGCCCCACAGAGGTAAGTCGTCTGAATTGTTGTAGGTCTTGTCCTGGACATTGGTGATGGTGAGACCTTGGAGTGAATGTGCGGTTCCGTTATATGTGAACGAGACGGTCTTGACTGTGGCTTTGACAGCACTTGCACAGGCGTAAATCGGTTGAGTCCAACTGCTTCCACTTTCGAATACGACCCCGGGACTACCATCTTGGCGACGCGGTGCACCATATATCAAGCCACAGGTGATCATGACATTCGATATATTGGCAACTTGACCGGTGTCCTGGCATAGAAGTGCTAAGCCAACGTTTTAGCTGCTGATTTTCTCTCAAATTGCTTGGGTAACTTACAGGTATCGGTAAAGAGGGCCGTCGTGACATTGAACGGGTTTGGGGGCGGCGCAGAGTTCTGTGGCGATGAATAGTTCACGATGATGTCGTCGTCGCCATTGTCTAGTCCCAAATAATCTCCGAAAACGGTGCTAATGCTGAGGGCAGGCATCGCTCCGTTAGCTGTGGTAAAATCTGGAGCTGGGACAGGGAAGGTCTTCCCCACGTAAGAGTTCAAATAACTCCATGCTGTCGTGTGGAGGCTAGGGTCGTTTATGTCAGTAACATTGTAATACAAGGCAGTATAAGCGTTGTTCATCCATGCAGCCTTGTAAGCTCGTCCGTATAGGTCTGGATTTTCCTGCGCATCGGTTACGTTCGCCTCCGCGTACGTGTGGCTGAGCCGCGAAAACCCTCCCCGATCAGTGAGCAAGAAGTCATTCACCGTCGTCGACACGGAACGGTTGCCCGACACACCTGACACCGTGTAGTCGAATGTTAGATTTGTATCAACACAAACGGTCTCGGGCTCGATAAATAGCAGGTCCTCGGACCACGACACGCCATCGGGGAAGCCCGTAGGGAAGGTATGGTTCCTGAAGCCGACGCCACCATTGTCTAAGTCGACGACAAGGCCTTCGACCGCCTGAAAGCCGCCATTCAAGATCAGACTCTCTATGAAACGAAACAGGCCAACTTGGTAATCAGAGCCGTTATTAGCTATCGGATCTTGTGCCGTCATGTATTGCCGGTACTGGATATCGAAAAAGTTAGACAAGGTAGTCGCATTCTGCGTTCCGCTGGAATAGGTATCCAAGATGCGCTGTGGAATCGTAAGATTGTAGCCATACGGATAGCTGTACGTTATTGTGCCGTTGTTCGACCCAGTCACAACCGTAGTTGTGTCCGAAAAAGGACACGTCACCACGTATAAGTCAGAGTCGCCACCAGAGCATTGCCGGGAGAAAGACAAGTTGCTTCTAAGAGGAGTTCCATATCCAAAAGCTGAGAGGTCGAGGGCATACTGGAACTGGGCTGCGGTCGGGGGTTGTGTGGCTAGGACCTGATAGAGACCGAGAGGCGTTACGATTCCGGCAAGTGAGATCAAGTAGGACATGAATGTGATGATGATGGTTAGGACTAGCACAGGTCGGCGGACGCCATGGTTATAGACGCCGTCAGTCCGAAGGAGAAGTGGCCAATGTGACCGTTCAAAAGCCTGGCCAGCAACGGTCCTGGAAACGCCACGGTCAGCGGCGCATACAGCAAGAGATACGGAAGTAAACAAGGAAAAGCCACGCACCAAGTTGCAGCCGAGTTTCTATCACTTAGAAGTCCAGAGAGGACAAACGTCAGAGTAGTTGGAGTTAAGATGTTGACTGAATGTTGTTCAAACTAGTGGACACAGACTCGAGCGGCTCTAAACTTACGGATGAAGATTAAGGCTGCGATGAGCCCGGCAACGTGTCCAACAGTGATTTGCAACATTACGTGCGACTTGTGAAACAGCTTTAGGGTTGTTGTGCAGCATTGAGGCCAAAAAGTTGTCGTTTGTAAGGCTAAGCAACATCCTCACCGACTGGACTATGGAGGAGATTAGTACTCATCCTCTTCACCAAGGGTCAGGCCCTCTTCGTGCGCTTTTCAAGCAAGGTGCCAGTACACTAAGCTAATTCCAGGGGTGCTCCCCCCCCCGAAATTGGTGGGGTGCGCCGGATAATCAAACAAGTTCAGGTTGCAAATAGCTAACAAGGGCGGTTGGTTTGATTACTACTACTTTACGGAGCATAGACTGTTTTTGATTCCGTTTTTGTGCGCTATAGAGCTACTAAGATATGACTGTTCCCTCCTAGCTAGAGTTTCTTTTGCTTCTGATTCACCTGGCTTGTACGATTTCACAATGACCTATTAGAAGAAAGCACGGTGCAACAAGAGGACTGCCGAGACAACCGTCGCGAGTAACGCTGGAGCCTTGCTATCGAGGGCTGTGGCTCCTCCTGCCTTGGTGGCCGATGTCGTTGTCTGGCCTGCCGGGGCCGTAGCTGTCGGGGTCGAGGTAGCAGGCGTCACCGTGGGACCAGAGTTCCCACCAATGGTGGAAGTGAAAGCAGAGGATGTCGGAATGAATGAACTTGTGCCAAAGACCGTCGTGGTGCTCACGGCGGTTGCGTTGTAGGAAGTCTCGGCAGCGAGGATACTCGACGGAATGGGAGCAACGCTGAAGCCGTAGCTGGAGCATTGGGAGAATTCGTCGGTGTCGATAGGAACGATGGATTCTAGTTCCAGTTGGCACCAGTTACACCTAGTGCCGAAAACGTGGTGAGCTCAAGAGATTGTCCCTTTCTTGTCCTTCTCGCCCGAAGTGCGCTACTCACTGTTGATTGGTGGATACATATCCATTCTCACAGATGCATTGGTACCACGGTGACAGATCCGAAATGTTGTTTTCAAAGGATTGGCAGTCATTGGACAGCTGGTTGGCATAGCTGCAGATTCCGCCATCTCCAAAGCAGAACGACAGGCCAGATAACAGGTTAACGGATGTGATTGTGGATATGATTGTAGGTGATTGAGTCTCTCGGGCGCGGAGGACTGGAGTCGGCGGAGTGATCTGAGCATCTGCCGTCGCTCGTGTTGCCCAGACTACTACCAGAACAGGAAATAGCCACTGCGCAGTGAGAACATACATTCTCGTAACTGAAGTGAACTGATCTTCTAAACTAGCAACTGGAAACTCAGTCGAGCTGAGAATGGTGGGCTGTAGAAAGTTCAAGAGTGGCGGACCTGCCATAAAAAGCCCCAGGTCACTCCTAAATTTCGCGGCAGGGGCATCTGTGGCACGCGTCAGTCATACAACCGCAAAGAAAGGAAGAAAGCCTCGCCTAAGCTATCTCATAAATCAGACCCCCAGTGCGAGGTTTTGGGGGCCGGTTGTGCCAGCTGCTGCGCGCCAGGCTTAGTTCAAATGCGATTGCGGCCAATCACAGGCTGAGCGTTGACGTGAGGAATAGGGGTCGAAGAAAAAGCCGTTTTTGCCCAAACAAGACCGGTTTTGGGCCTAATCGGACGGTTTTTGAATTGAAACCGAATCAAAAAGGACAGGCCTACGAACCTAATTTCTGAGTTACTAGTACTGCTAATTTTTCGAAAAAACTTCGGCGCAGGCTTGAAGAGCCTGCGTATCACAACCAGCACTCTACGCCAATGTTTACTTGGCGTTTTTTATCGCAAACCGCACGTGTTTTTGTCTTTTTCGAAATCGTACCAAACAGGACGTTTTTGAAAAGCAGGGATCCTTAGTGAGGAGCGCTGTCGACGAGACCAAGTGGGCCCCGTAGAGGATAAAATTGGCTTCCTTGATGACTTAGGTGAGCCCGGGGTGAGCTTCAGCCAAGGTTCACCCAGGCTCACGCGGCTCAGGGCGGCGTCACCCTAGGACCGGAGCAGGGTGAGGTCGAGGGCGAATTTCTGTCATCTTGGCACTCAACAACTCGGCGATGCTGGTCGAAACATAGATACAGCAGAGCGTAACGGCAACTCAGATCCAGTTGCAGACATCTCTCCGGATGGCGATGTTGTCCTGGTAGTCGGACCACGGAACGTACGATTGAGAATTCATTCCCAATGCCTCCGGTGTGCCTCAAGTCATCGGCGCCGTGTTCGGTCCCCATTGGAGCGAAGGTCAAGGACTTTTCAAAGAATCCCCACGGGAAGCTCCCCTGGTGGAGGACGTGCGCACAATCTGTTGCGTCATCCACCATCGCAATGATAATGTGCCACAGGCCCCTGACGCCAAAAGAAGTTTCTTCAAATTGCCATCAAGGCCGATAAATACGATCTCAGTGTTGCCCTTAAATATGCCACTGCACAGTGGTTGAGGCCTAGAGGCAATGCAGATAAAGTGGACATGGGATGTTTTACTTGATCTCGACTGCGAGACTGTCACCGATATCAAGTATGCCCGCACGCTCCTCTTCTATACTAGTATCTAGTAGCTTGAGTGCAAGGATTCACTCACTGGTCGCCCACCCTGTTTAAAGCGGCATGGCGTGGGTGAGCGGGAAGGTGAACTCGGGACGGACTTTAATTCTATTGACATGCGAATACGGTGGGCAAGGATCGAGTCACGGGCGGTAACCTGTCGACATCATGTCATCATCCACGCCGTAGCCATCCTCTACTTTGCACTGATAGGTTCACTGATTCTAGGCCATGTTTCCTCTTCCCCGTCCTGTCTGCCTCCCAACCACCCCCCCCCCGGCTACCTCATTTTCCTCCCATCCCTCCCCCTTCAAGCTGGACACATAGATAGATCAGTCACTCAAGCTTGAGCCTTTCATGGATTTAACAGTAAGCCACGTGAATCGCCTTCATATTTCAAGGCTATGTCAAGCTCCTAAGCTTTAGGAACCTGAATTCTATCTCATGGGATACAATTCTCTACCCATGGGGAGGAACGAGAAATGGATTGAGTAGAGACCAGGTGTCTCTGTTGCCTCACCCCGACTGGAGGACGCGGGCATGCTCTTGCCAGGCATGATCGTGCTCAGGGTAAGGTGCTAGAGCGGGCTCTCTCTTGGAGCTAGAACCTGGCATCCCCTAGGTCCAAACAGGGGCTCCTCTAGGCTTGGCACGTGGTACCTTTTGAGGCAATCAATCTGGGCCAGAATGGGACACACATTCTGAGCCTGAATAAGCATTCTCTGGAAACTAGCAAACCCTCGTGCCCTTCCTGTTCTGGCGGGTGAGCATAGGGCGGCGACGCTCACCCCCGTCGGGTGCCGCAGAGGTGAGCCGAGGTGAGCCGGGGGTGATCCCCTCACCTATCTCTCACCCCCAGGGTGTCGCCCAGAGCGCCGACGTGACGCTGCCGCCTGGCGTTTTATTTTCGGCCCCATTAACGCTGCTTACCGTGACGCTGCTGCCTGGCGTTCATTTTCGGCCCCATTAAGCTGCTTACCGTAAGCCATATGCAAATCTCCAAACAACGGCCTTACCCAGGTCGTTCCTGACCTAGCCGCGAAGAAAGCGCGATTCAAGCGGGTAGACAGACCATCCATGGCAACGTCAACTACTAACTGTCACAGAAATCAGCTACCATATTTGGTAGGAGGACCATCCGGTAACCTTCCGGGCCCCGCATAGGTAGGGAGGTGGCGGTGGTCGCCAGGACAGCAGCTTTCGTGTACATATACGCTAGAATCCCTCAGATAGCAGAAATGACACTCAGCTTCCACGCAACAACTACTAGTGAGTAGTCTACCACTTTAATACATCGTTCATCCTGTACTGACTTACGACAACACCATTCTAGCTCAGAGTCGAAAGTTATGAACAGAGCTATAAACATCGTCCTAAGCGACGATAAGCAGAAGCATCCCTTTAGCCACTGACGCGATGTGTCGGCCGCATGTTATTCTTTCGCACGGCTCGCATTACGCCACAAACGGCTCTCAATAAATGCCCTCTGATATTCAGCACATGCCGAACCTATCCCGTGTGTATCTCATAAGCATGTATATCACGGGCGTGTACCTCACGGGCGTGCATCTCACGGGCGTGCACCTCATTTACGAGTCTTCCTTGCGCGCGGGAACGGGTGGCGAGAATCCCTGTATCGACACCAAAGATGTTTTGAAGCTTCTGATTGTGGGCGACTCGGCCGTCAGGCTGCTGGTCACCCTTGGAGCGCGCTCCGCGTGGTGAAAAGCTGCCGAAAAGACTGCCCAACGGCCTCGGTGCTGCTCGAAGCCAAAGCAGCAGCTCTGCATCTAGAACGGTACCAGAGCTCACTATCTAAACTATCTACAAAAGAGGGAGGGTGAGGCGGGGAAAAGAAGCGCAAGCAATCGGATTGGCTATCAGGTGATAGACAGACAGGTCGAAACAAGGCCGATGAGCGCTGGTATATCGTACGAGACAGGTACTCGACTGATAGGGGGTTTTTCTTATGTCTATAAGTATCCGCTCATCCCTCAGATAGAAAGATAGCAATAAGCAGTGCTTCCACCAATTTCATGCATACCTGTCTGCTGCGCGCAACACCTACGCCAAGGTAACAGAAATCTGCCCCGAGCTCACCTCCCTTTGGGCCAAGGGTGATGCCGCCCTGAGAGGGCGTGACCAGCGAAGATGAGGCGAGGTGACGAGGAGCTTAGGATCTCAGAAAAGCAGCGACTTCAAGTTGCTGTCTCTAGCCTAGCCTTCAGGCCGCGCGATCCTTTTATGTGGTGAGTGGTCAGGCGTAAAAGACTGGCGCCAACGATATACACAGTACGGAGTACGAAGAGAACAAAGGTGCAGGCTTGGTGTAACTTACTTGGCGCGGGGATTTTTCGCCAGGAAGATGAGTCATCCATCCCACACCCAAACTCCAACTATATCCTCTCCATACACCACCGATTCCACAGTAACCTCTACAAACGATTTTGTTACTGTGGAGTCCGTCGACCCACGAAATGTTCAGAAGCCCGCGTGCAACTAAGCCTGGACCGGCAGCGTCAAATCTCGGCCAAATACTGGAACCATTCCCGGTAATACCGTGGGGTTCTTTTGCGTTGGCGTATTTAGGCGTACCCGTCGTCTTGGGGGTAAAATTTACAGTCCTCACTCAAGCAAGATGTTGATTAACTCTTGCACTGGTCCAGCTCCACATGATCGTGGTTTCCGATGAGCACTACCAATCATCGATTCAAAAGCTTGTCCAAGCCAAGTTTCGCAAGGCTCTCCCTACTCGTGGTCCTCCTCCCGAAGTTGCAGCGATGGTGCCAAATATGAAAACGGTGCGAGAAGAGCTTGATGCCGGGTACAGAAATTTAGATCAATCGACGACATGGTTCAATTACCCAGCTCCCTACGACTGCTCAGCTCAACTGGTTCTGATCCCAAACTCGTATGCGCATTTGTCAGTGTTCGCCATCACTCCGATCGCCTCTGCCAGAACTTCAACTGCCCACGAGTACGACGTGTACGGGAATCTGTTCTATCCACTTGAACGTACATTGTTGGAAAGTTTCATCAAAGTTATTCTAAGGGACGGAGATGGCACAACGATCAGTCTGTGGGAAGATTTACTGAGAGCCTGGATTGCTCACATGGTTGGCTACCTTGAGGTGAATAACGACGCGGTTGATGAGAGTCCGGACGGAGAGGTAGTTGAATGGTTCAGTCATCACTTTGGCCGAAAGCACGAACTCAAGTTCGGCCCTTGGGACCGACGAATCACCAAACGACTCGGGTCTGGAAGGGAAATGCGATGCGACATGAGAGGCCATCCTGTTGTTGACGACCATAGCTTGGACAAGGCCTCAGCACATTATTGACTAGTCACAAGACAGCCAACTACCTAGACAGTCGGACAGACTTCTCTGCGTGCGACTCTGCGTATCCAAGCGCAAGCGAACAGTGAGATTTCCGCCGAATCACCAGATTGCAGAACTTGACGTTCCGATTGACGCGCGGGGTCGAAGATTTTGGTGTACGATGAGGAACCGTAACGCGCTGATACTTGTCTTGACATGCCTCTAATCCAATATGAGCGGCCCGCAGATGAACTCGGCCCGTCTGGCCATGGCCGGTTCCTGCCAGACCCAAATCCACGACCACCAAGGCCGATTGAGGAAGGCCACCATCCCAGCCGTCCAGGGGCTGTCGACTTCCATCTCCCCGAGACTCGACTGCATCACGGGCAGCAGTTCCTTGGCCCACTCGAACTTGCTCGCCATCATCGGAATCGAGACTCTCTTCAACCCAGCCTCTACGATCCTCATCCCCAAGCGCTCCACGGACGCCGTAATCACCGCGCTCGTTCTGTCCTCCACCCCAAGCCACACTATAACCAGTCTCGCCCCCTCATAGATCGCCCGCATCTGCGCCACCTGGTAATTCCTCTCTCGCACTTCCCGCTGATTAATGCAGATGCGATCGACCCACAACACTCGCTGCCGTGACGGATGCTGAAGCTGATGGAGCGCTAAGTGGAGGTTCTCTGCCACGGGATAGGCGATGCCGTTGTCCACGGTGATTCGATGGGTCTCTTCCTTCGAGCTGCCCCAGGTGTAGGAGAGGGGCTTCGCAGTCCAGGGCCGGGGTCTCATCCAGAGAGACGTCGGTGACGCGACAGTTGATTTGTGCGTCGTTGGAGGAGGAGGGCAGGACGTGGACGAGGCGGATCTCCTTGGACTGAAGATTTAGTGGTCTATAGACGTACCCACTGCTGGACGATGTCGAAGCCCGATGCCTTTGTCGCCAATAGGCGAGTTTGTGTACCCCGATGCATCCCGGGCCGCAATGGGCTCCCACAGCGGTGTCGTTTCTGGGTTGCAACGCATATGAAGGTAGATTGACTCTAATTATAGCCTCTGAGCGCTCTCTCCACCTTCCCGTCTTCTTTTCTCCTTCTCAGTCACTCTCGCTGCCCTCACTGTCGCTCGCGGGTCGTTCATTTTCTCATCAGCTTCTACTCCAGCCTTTCTTTGCGTTGCCGCTCTTCACTTTTCGCTCGTCCTCTACCCACTTCACTTTACTGTCGCCCCTGCCTTGAGTTGCGCAGATGAATAGATCAGTTGCTTGCTAGGCGAGGCTCGATTGTCTTTCTGGTGTGGTTTAGGAAGTCTTACAAATTGGCCTTGGTTTGTGATATTTATCGATAACTCGTAACGAGGAGCTTTGCGCTCACAAGATCGTTGTTGTGGCTGGCTGCGCGCGTAGGGGTAGACGTTAGCAGATAAGCAAATGGGAACGTGAAAGCACTTTCAGAGCAAGTTCAGTCGTGAAAAAGGAGTTGTCTCTGTGTCTGTTTGCATGTGGCGCATTCTATTCTATGTACATGCCTAGCCACACTACCATGCGGTTCCACCACAATAATACAAAGAGAGGATCTAAACTTCCAAAAGTGTTCCCATGAACATTGAGAATTTCTGCCTTTGTAAGCCCTCAATCAATATCAATTCGAGTCTAGGCTTACCAGTTACCGAAGACTGCCGTGCACTTAATCTTCTGTCTCAGCGGTTGCCTCAAATCAGGGCGTTTCTGCAAGAGAGAGATCAGAGCGTTCTCGAGATCGTTCTTGAGGTACACACCCATAAGATACATGCCAATGAGATGCATGCCCATGGGACACACGCCCGTGAGATGCACGCTTATGATGCACGCCCGTTAGGTACATGTCCGTTAGGTACACGCCTATGAGATGCACGCTCGTGAGCTACACTCTCATGTGATAGACGCCCGTGAGATGCATGCTCACGAGGTACACGCCCATAAGATGCACGCCCGTAAGATACACGCCAATGAGATATACGTTCATAAGCGCCCATAAATTAGGTCACATTTGCCGCCTAATAGGATAAGGTCCACCACGCCCATGAGATGTACGCCCATGAGATATTCACCCGTGAGATATACGCCTATGAGACACCCATCTATCATATACACGCCTATGAGATGCCCGCCCGTGAGATGTACGCTCGTGAGATACACGCTCGTGAGGTACACGCCCGTGAGGTACAGCATGTGAGGTATACGCCAGTTAGATGCACACCTATCAGTCGATGAGGTACCTGTCGATGAGGTACCTGTCGATGAGGTACCCGTCCATGAGATGCCTGTCGATGAGATGCTTGTCCGCGAAGTACCTGTCCAGCATATTCTACTATGACGGGCCGTTACACGTGACTCAGCGAGTTTGTGTACCACTCAGATAAGCTGTCAGTTTGTGTACCCCGATACATCCCGATTGCGGCCGCGCTGACCAGGGGCCAGAAATGGAACCGCGTAGGCGGAGTCGATTGGTCGAGCGGACGGCGGTGGCGGACGGCGGGTGAGGGTAGGTGAGCTGGGTGAGGGCTCACCTGGCTCGCGCGAGGCGGAGGGTGAGGGCGGCGAAGGTTTTTATATCGCCCGAAACGGCAGGCGCCCCGATTTACTCGTAATCTGGGGGGGGAGAATGACAGGAACCAGCATCCACTGCGGAGCCTCAAAACCGTCCGAGCTTGGCGTAAGAGGCTAAAACGAGTACGCCGATACATGCGGTAAAATCATTCGACACTCTTTATAATGCTCGATTGGACAGGGAAGCTGGACGCGCTGAACGTGCTGAACGTGGAGCGAGAGAGAAGGGTTTCTGTCATATGTCGTCGAACACTAACACCGACATCTGGTTTGTATGTGTGATCTGTCAGCATCTCTAATTGTTCTCGCGCGGGGACACTCCATACATCGCAACGCAGTAGTAATTCTTTGACTGACACTCCGACCACAGGCCGGTGCGTTCGCAGCATTTACAGTCGACCTCCTCGTCTATCCCCTTGACACCCTCAAGACTCGCATACAGTCGCCTTCCTATACGAAGCTTTACAAGCATTCCAATGGCACAACGAACCGTGCCCTATACAGGGGCCTGTACCAAGGCGTTGGCTCCGTCATTCTCATAACCATACCCTCATCTGGAGCCTTCTTCACCACGTATGAAGCTCTCAAATTCGCCCTCAATGAGTACATTCCGCCCAACTCAACCCTCTACGTCCCTTCTGCCGCGATCCATTCTGTGAGCAGTGCTGGTGCAGAACTTGTCAGTTGTGCGATCCTGACGCCAGCAGAAGTGCTGAAACAGAATGCTCAAGTCATAACGAGAGATGGAAAGGGCAAAAGAGGCTCACCTACACTCGAAGTCTTAAAGCACTTCCGCAGACATCCTACAAAATTGTGGAGGGGCTACACAGCATTGGCAGCCCGAAACTTGCCCTTTACAGCTTTACAGTTTCCTGCATTCGAGCATCTGAAACAGTACTTTATGGCCAAGAGGGAGCAGAAGAACGATGGAAAGCCTGTCGACGGTATCTTTGAGAGAGCAAGAATCACCGGCATGAGCGCAGCAATTGCTGGCAGCGGGGCAGCTTGGATCACAACGCCAATTGATGTTGTGAAAACGCGAATTATGCTTGCTGCTAGAGATGAGGCTTCCAAGGCAGCGCCTGAAAAGAGTGGCGGCAGTGGAGGGCCTGAAAGAAAGCCCATCAGGAAAAGCGGCTGGCTTGTGGGCAAGGAAGTCGTGCGAAACGAAGGTCTCAGAGGAATCTTCCGAGGCGCTCTACTCCGATCTGCCTGGACCGCCATGGGAAGTGGACTCTATCTCGGCTGTTACGAAGGTGGCCGTTTCTATCTCGAAGAGGCAAGGAAAGACAGAAAGGCGAATGAAGGGGATTTCCTGATGAAGAAAGATCCCAAGGATATCAGGGTGGGAATTGGAAGAAGCCGGTCTCAGGAAGTTGTAAAGAAGAGCGCCTGGCAGGATGATTGAGCAAGGCGATTATATGGTGGTGAATCTAGCTAGTAGGGCCAGGTACCTCTCCCAGAATTCAGCAGTCAGCGAAGCTCCGGTCTCGATTTGGTCTCTGGAGGACAATTTCAGCCAAAACACATCGCTTGGTACTGTCTTCCACGATTCCTGCATCTTAAGAGAAGTTTGAATATTCGGATTCTGTATCTGAACGAGAAGGTTGAGGAGCCCCTCAATCCATCATCTCTTCTTCTTCCTTCCCACTGCACTTCGGTTACTATCTGCGCGGCTAGCTTCGGAAATGACACTCGCACTTCTCTTATGCAGTCTCGATGTAGCAGACTGCAAAGACGTCGGCTCAGCCTTTTCGGAAGCCACGTCGCTGTCCTGAGCTTCTGGATCCGACTCTACCTCTGCCTCTACCTCTACCTCTGCCTCTGCCTCTGCCTCTGCCTCTGCCTCTGCATCTGCCTCTGCCTCTGCTTCTGCCTCTGCTTCTTGACTGCCCTCATTATCGGATTCTGCAGCTTCACGATGAGGCTCTTCAATGCTTCCCTCGTCTCCGGACTCGGCCTGTGAATCTACAGCTTCTTGCTCATCTTCATCTGCTAGCGATGCTTCTTCCTCTCCTTGCTCACTCTCTCCGCTGTCTTGGGCCTCATGATCATGACGGCCTTCGCGTTGTTCAGCTACGTCGCTATCGTCTTCCATATCCGGGCCATCGTTGACCTCTTCGTCTTTGTCTCCATCTTCGTCTTCTTCACCCCTTTCCTCTTCTGCTTCGTCTTCCTCAGCCTCCTCATCCCGGTCATCCGTTTGGCCCTTGACGTCAGCTTCAGCTCCGGCTTCAGCCTCGGCCTCGGCGTCCGCATCTGCATCAGCATCAGCATCAGCATCAGCATCTGCATCAGCATCTGCATCAGCATCAGCATCAGCATCAGCATCAGCATCAGCATCAGCATCAGCATCAGCATCAGCATCGTCATCCTCATTCTCCTCATTCTCTTCGTTTTCTTCGTTCTCTTCATTTGTCATCATTGACACATCAGCTTGGGTGTTTTCATTCTCTTCTTCATCACCGGGGGCGTCAACGTCCATTTTCTGATCCGTATTGTCCCCTTGATCTCCATGGTCCTTCGGTAGGCCCAATCGAATTCTTCTCTGTTCTTCCAGGACCTTGATCTCACTAGCAAGTTTTTCACTTGTCTTCCTTGCATCAAGCAAGACTTGAATCTCCGTGACCAACCTCTCAAACTCCTTGCAGACTTTTTCGGTCGGCATGACTAGTCTCGTCGGTACCCCGAGCTCGGTTAGGGCCGCTTGATATTTCTGCATCTGAACCGCGCTCTTTCCAGCCACAAGGCGGTGCACTTTCTCATGTCTGAATTGGACACCACTGGTTAATCGTTCTTGGGGATGCGAGACGCCGAATTTCAGTTCTTCGGCTGGGGTCAGGGTGCGGACATGTGGTCCAGATTGTGATCCCTTCTTCTGCGGACCGCTCTCGCCATTCTGAGTGTCCATCGTGTCGCGACGGGTATACTGGTTGGGATGCTGCCCTTTTTCCCACTTTTGCTTCTTCGGCTGGCCATCGGCATCAACGCTCCCGCTTACTGAATGAGGGCCATGACCACCATCCGGTCCGCCAGATGTCATCATTGAAGGACGCTTGAACTTCTTCTCCCGTGCCAGTAGATTTTGTAGGAGGGCAGACAAGCCACTAGAGGTCTGGTACATTGCCGTAGACTGCTCCTCTCCATTCCTCCGCATTGTAGGAGGCGGTTCAAGCCGTGCATAGAGATCTCTTCTCATCAGCAAGAATTCATCTTCATTTTTGGTGATCCGGTGAAGTTCCTCGAGTAGGGTCTTTTCTTCCTCGGCTTCTTCCTTCGTCCTTTCGAACAGCTTTTCAGCAAGCATTTTCCGTGTGGTTTCGGTGTTGGCGTCGAAGTTCCGCATCTTCTCCCAAAGTTGAAACTCAGCTTGTGTCATGTCATTCGCAGGCGTCTGGGTTTCAAGCATCTTAGCCGCGATGGTATAGTAGCGCGCTTTGAGCTCCTCCATCGATCGAGCGGGATAGGACTTTTGATTCGCATTTACGGCAGTATCGACTTCCATCGAGTCAGTCGCATCCTTCGATTGCGATTCTTCGTGCTGTGTTGGTGGCGGAATATTCTCAGGTTCGTAGCGATCTGCAATCAAAATCCAGCGTAGATCAAATTCTCGACAAAGTGTCATGAGGAAGTCTGTCTCTTCTCGAGACCAGTCGTCGGATTTGAAGTTCTTCTCGTATTGTTCGTCTGTGTAGGTTGGGACCCCAACCTTGACATTGAATTTCTCCATCGGAAATTCATCCTCGTAGCGAATGTCGATACTCTTTGCAGGCTCCGTACCTTTGTCTGTGGGTGGCTCAGCTTCTGAGGGCGTAGCTTCATTGCTGTTGGGCAGTGAACGGCCATTCGTTGCAGGAACTGCGTGTTTCCAATGTCGCAGGACGAGTTTATCGCTTCGGCCGCCATTGATGAATTCTCGGGGTTCCCTGTATCGCCGTCAGGGCGCAGAAGTGATTTAGACATCATAAACAAACCATCTGCGGGGCTTGAAGGCTCGTGGAGCGTATGTTGGCCTCGACTTGTACTTTGGCGTCTCGACAATAGGTATTGGGGGAGCGGAGTCACCCATCAAGGAGTAGACCTCTTTGCTTATGCCAGCTTCCAACGATCAGCTTTAGAAACACGCCTTTAGGAATCAACGTACAAAGCCTTGGTTGTGGTACACCGCGAGCCTTCTTCTGTGCCGGCTTGCGCGGGCCCTCATGGGGCATGTCCATGATATCCCGCAAATCTCCCGCCGCCGCCATAATGAAGAGTTGAGAAGACGTGCGAAGGTCAAGTGATAGGAGAAGTGGCTCGACACTGTGATCGAAGCCGAGAGCTGCCAACAGCTAAGAAGAATTCATGGAGTGCCGACAAGTGGGAATGCACCTTTGACGGACGGGACAGCTGCGAAATTCCTCGGGCCAACACACGACTCCTCGAAATTTCCCACTTCCTAATTGTCACCCACCTAATTTTGAGACATCTCTACCATAACCTATAACTTTCTATCTTGATCGTCTAATCGAGCTCTCTACGCCCATCGTTATTAAAGTCCTATAATTACGACACATACTAACAAGATTCGTGCCTATGAGATGTATGCCCACGAGGGGTACGCCTATGAAGTACGCGTCCATGAGGTGTCCTATGAGATATATACACTTATGAGGTACGCGACATCGGATACACGCCCATGATATACACGGCTATGAGGTGCATACCAGTGAGATGCATGCTCATGATACACACACCAGTGAAACGCACGCTCATGAAGTACACACCCGTGAGATGCACGCCCGCGAGATACAAGCTTATGAGAGACACGCCCCTGAGGTACACGCCAATAAGATACAGGCCCATGAGACACATGCCGGTGAGGTACACAGCTATGAGACATATCACCGTGAAGTATATCCTGTGAGATGTACACCGTGAAATGAACCTATATAAGACGCACGCCCACGAGGTGCACACTTCTGAGATATAGGCCCGTGAGATCCACGCCCTTGAGATATATGAGTCCCCATATCCCTGATATCGATCAATCAGGCTGTAGTAGAGATGTCTCAAAAATCAGGTGGTCACAATTGGGAAGTAGAAATTTCGTAAGTCGTATGTTGGCTCGAGTACGAATCAGAATTGGCCCACCGCAGTCGGGACACTTTCCCAATTGGCGCAGTCGAAATTCACCGTCTACCCCTTGAATCTAGTTAAGACACGGTAGGGAGTTTTGGACACACGAGATCATTTTGTTTCCCTCCAAAATCATGGCGCCCTCTAGATTGCATAGAAGGCCGGGATGGCTGTTCTCGTTGATTGCAATTTTCTCCTTATTCTCCCAATCGTCTGCCCTCTACTTCTACCTAGACGGCTCGAGGCCGAAATGTTTCTATGAAGAATTGCCCAAGGACACAATGGTCGTCGGTATGTGACGCCCCACGCTTTGTCTTTGGCCGTTCATACTCATGAATCTACCAGGCTCCTACAAGGTTGAAGCATACGACGCGCAGACCAACTCCTTCCAGGCGGCCTCCGACCTCGCCATTCAGATTACTGTGGATGAAACATTTGACAATGACCACCGGGTCGTCACTCAGACCTCTAGGTCCAGTAAAAATCCCTCCAAATTCACTTTCTCGGCCGCCGACAGTGGTCTGCACCGTTTGTGCTTCAACCCTTCAGGACCTCGCACCGCTCCTGGATGGTTCTCAGGGGGAGGGGCTGATATGGGAGGGATCAAGCTCTCTTTGGACCTGGCAATCGGAGCAACCAGTAAGATCGAAAGCGATGACAAGGGAAAGATAGAGGGCATCGTGGGCAAGGTCAAGGAGCTCAACGGCAGACTGATGGACATACGAAGAGAACAAGTATTTCAGCGGGTACGTTCTGGGCACCCCCCCAAATGGCAACTTCTGCGCTTGACCTCCAGTCCTTCTAACCACGAAGCAGGAGCGAGAAGCAGAATTCAGAGACCAGAGCGAAGCCACCAATGCCCGAGTTGTTCGGTGGACGCTCATTCAGCTGGGAGTACTCGGCGTCACGTGCGCCTGGCAACTTTCTCATTTACGAGCATTTTTCATCAAGCAAAAGCTTACATAGATAGCCACTGACCGAATCGCACAAGACGAACTTATACGAACACTTTTTACTTGCCGTGTCACCAGCCCAGTGAATCTTCCCAACATACATCTGATTTCGAGTCATCGAATAAAGACCAGTGATTAGGGTATTATGTCAAAGGGGACGGTTGCGATAGTTTATTTCCCAAGCCAGTCCGTCCCTAGATGCTTAACCTCTAGCGCCCCCAGACTGACTCATCACACATTCTCTATCACAACTTAAAAACCCCCTTCAGCCCCGGCCGGATACTCTTTTTCTTTCATCACAGCAACATATCTTGACCCAGTATTCCACCAAGCACACACTACCACTCCACTACTATGGCTTCTTCCACACCTCTCCAAGATGCCACCTCCGACCTCTGCACAAAGCTCCTCGACGACGTCTGTGATCTCCGATACAGGTCCGCCCGGGGCGCCTACTACCTCTCCAAATCCACAACTAGCAATCTTCCCGCGGCACCCGCCATGCTCCTCTCGACCACCTCAACACTGCGAACCCTGGAAAAGACCCTGATGCTTCTCCGCCACGAGATCGAGTCCGGCCTCCCGCTCGAAGACCTTCACGAACTCTCCAAATCAGCCGAGGACACCATCTTTGAGCTCCAAAGAACCATCCAGATGGCCGGCCGCCGCACCCTCGGCACCGAGCTCTTGCTCCTAGTCGCCGAAACCTTGTACAGAATCCACGAGACAGCCATCGCTCTCGTCGCCTCCTGCAAACTCCTCGACGACGACCTGTGCCACGCCACCCACCGCTGGGGCGATGCCGATGACGATTCGCTCTCGGCCCTCGAGTACTCCATGGCCGCCGCCATGCACGATCGGCTCGTCGCAAAACTCGAGTCCGACGGTCGCGAGTGCCCCATCTGCCTCGAAGAGATGGGCACTGACGCGACCGACGACACCAACGAACCCCTCATCACGAGTTGCGGCCACGTCTTTTGCGCAGAATGCATCGAGCGAGCCGTCGAAGAGCAGTGGAGATGTCCGATGTGTCGGAAAGAAATCCGACATACGGACTTGCTTTTCAGGTGAGCAGTGGTGGAGGTGGACGCTGTAATGAGCTTGTATGTTGGAACTAGGAGTTGGTGGAGGGGACGTTATGCTACTACTGCTTTGGGACGTTGTTGTTTCGGGAGTTTGTTTGGAATTCGGGATTTGCACTTTGGTTTGCTCGCTCTAGATATTATGCTCGCACCCCAAGGGTGGTGCCAATAGAGAAAAATTGATCACTTCGAATTTCAGGCCGTTCATCTATATACAGCAGGTGATTTCACAACTTTACTCGAGTTCAAGCTCATAGCAAACATACGCCGAATACTCGGCACCTTCTCCTGCCTGACCGGCCGCTTGCATTTCGGCACTTATGCTGGAGTCGTCTTTCACTGGCCTACCCTTCTTGTCCTTGCCAAATGCATTTCCAGCCAGGTAGGCAAAATTTGCATCCAGGCCTGAGCGAGCCTTCTTCGATTGTTTCGATGTTGTCTGCAGGATATGTCAATACCATGTCATACCCCCCTCAGCCCGATTTCCTTAGATAGCTCAAGCTTTTGGAGCCCAAGATCAGACGTACCTTTACCAATGCACTGACAAAGTCCAGCGGCAACCCGTACCGCAGTACAGTCTCGACGAAAACCCGCAGTACGATGACATGGATCAAGACCATTACGCCCTCGCTCCAGCCCGTCCTGCCTAATCTCAACGTCTCGCCCCAAACCCTCTTCTCCTCTCCACCAACTCGATCAACCTCCCTTGCTTCCTCCTCCTTCCCTCCTTCCTTGAACTTGAAGTCCCGTGGCACCCATTTCTTCTCCCTAGCCTTATGCTGGAACTCTGGAGAATGCTTTTTGAACGTTGTGGCAGTATAGAGCGTGTACTCATCATCCGAGGCGACGACATTGGCGCTCCGCGGTACAACCATAGGCGATAATGTCTCGTATGATCTGAGAAAGTCTTTTACGTAGGAATTAGGTACAGCAACCAGATGGGTTTCGATGTACTCAGAAGATTGGATCAGGAGGTTAGGATCGACGACGGAGGCGAGTGATCTGGTTGCAAGGTTTCCCGTCTGCTTCCTTGTCAGGGTCTGTAGGTTTGTCTTGATCTGGTTGTACTGGTTGTATTTTGAGCGGACATCGGTGTCGATGGAAGATGCCTCCTGCTCATACGTTTAGCATGTCGTCCCTTTTCCAAAAAGCAGTGCGACCCCCGTCCAGGGGGTACAAACCCGTTGTAATAGATCCATCAACTCTCCTAGAGGCCTATCGGCCCGGTACTTGACTTTGTTCCAGGAGAAGGTACGAAGGTATTGATCGAGAGGTTCTGCGGACGAGAACTTCGTATCAGCAAGCCACGCTGGTGCAGCGCAGTCGGCCCATCTTGGAGCTTTGGGAACACACTGTCATTCACAGATTTATGCTGTGCTATCTTGTCCTCGTCCCCATCAAGTATGTTCTTTAGAGTATCCCCCACCTTGCTCACGACACCTTGGCACATTCCCTCGAGCTTCGCAAGCTCTTCACTCTGCTGAATCAGTGCGTCCAGAGTGCCGATCTTGAACTCAGGAATCGAAAATGGCAAGACCGTGCCATAGCTTTCGTTGACGGCTTTCTGTAGGGATTGTATCGCATCATCTTTGTGTCCAGAGGGGGTTATGGTGGAAGGGACGGATATGAAAAGATACGTGTTGTTTTTCGACATATTGCCTCGCCACGCTGTTTTATAGCGGGCGTTCGCAGCCTTAGAGTGAGCAGTTAAATAGCTGAACCGAGATGAAGGAAAGCAAGGCGAAAGTCGTCAGAGCTTGTTACAGAAGCTGTCAAGTGAACTGTCCCACACTTATCGAATCAGAGTGGAGAACACTAGTTAGTGTGGGGAGCACGCATGCGATGAACTCTACGCGTGCGCGGCATTTCCTCCCCCCCAGATTACAAGTAAATCGGCGCACCTGCCGCTTCAGGTGACATAAAAACCATCGCCGCCCTCACCCTACGCCTCGCGCGAGCCGGGTGAGCCCTCACCTACCCTCACCTGCCCTCCACCAGCGCCGTCCGCTCGACCAATCGACTCCGCCTACGCGGGTCCATTCCTGGCCCTTGGTTAGCGCGGCCGCAATGGGCTCCCATGGCGGTGTCGTTTCTGGGTTGCAATTGCATAGGATGGTAGATTAACTCTAATTACAACCTCTGAGCGCTCTCTCCCACCTTCCCGTCTTCTTTCTCCTTCTCAGTCACTCTCGCTGCCTCACTGTCGCTCGCGGGTCGTTCGTTCTCATCAGCTTCTTCTACTTCAACCCTTCTTTGCGTTGCCACCCTTCCTTTTCGCTCGTCCTCTACCCACTTTACTTTACTATTGCCTCTGCCTTGGGCTTTCTATTCCTCTCCTTTCCGAGGGATGGGTCGAAAACGCACCGCCGAGGATTATCATCGAACAGCAGAGGAAAATGGCTGGATTTCCCGGGCCTATGAAGAGGAGGATAGTATATAGTCATGTACCGCCTAAGGGAAGAGCCAGTCGACGGCGCTTATCCGGTATGTCGATGTAAGCTGCTTAAGGTGAAACGGAATTAAGCCGACCATATTCACGCCTGTCGTCGCAAAGAGTTCGCGGCCAAGATTGCAAATAGGCAGTTCGCCGGCTCTGCATCGGCTCCAGTGCAGTACTACTTCCTCTGCTTCAAATGGTTTTACGGCGGTGATGCCTGGGAAGAAGATTGTCGAGGCCATTTGAATAGCACGACGCCGAAGTGGTGTGCGATACGGGTGTACTGCCACACTGTGGTCAGCCCAGGGTTCTGTCTGCGCAGCAACGGCCCGGCCTCTAAGAGGCTGTGCCAGTGGCCCATATCGAGGAGGAGCACGCCAATGAGGTATGTTGCAATATAGAGGTGAAAGACGCGAACTCCATTCGCCATCGTCTGAGCGATCTCTGGAGAGCCGAATGGAGGGTGTTCGGTCTGAAAAGGGTGCCTGAGAAGGATGAGGAACTTGTCGATCCAACGCCTGCGCCCGGTGCAGAGGAGACTGGCGAGACGAGACCATGCAAGAGGGGAAAATGTGCGAAAGTAGGAGATAAGTTTATCGAGTGGCCTCCATCCCTCGAGGTGCAGTCTACAGTTCCACCTTCTTCAAGGCCGAAAGGATCCAACAGGAGAAAGATGACACAGGTGGCGCCAAGCGGGACGACTTTCATCGAGTGGTCCCCCACTGCCATGGCGGGTTCTTCCGATCCGTCCAGTAGCCAGCATGGAGGGTTTTGTCCCGATGAGCATGGTCTAGTGGCTCAGTCGTCCCCAACGACTACCCTGACCCGGAGTGGGATAGCCCAAGCGTGACTGCGGTTAGCGACGAGGAAGACGCACCGGATAGCCAAACACTGCTGGAGTTACCGCCACAAAGGGGCGATGGTGTCCTTGCGGGAGATCCCATGGACGACGCCCCCTGGCTGGAAGATGTTAGCTGGACTGACAACAGCACCCCAGATCCTACCTTGGTATCTGCATGTGGCACCGACGCAGATCCTGAACATTTCGAGGATCTCTTAGATCCGGACTTATTTGACTTAGAGGCTGCGACGTCCTCCGGATCGTCTCAGGATATTGACATGCCTCAGAGTGATTGCGAAGATGAGCATGATCTGCCTAGCCTTGAGTCACTGTTGCATCGCAATCCTACTCATGCCAACCCTAAACCTCATGATACACCAGCCCATGAAAAGCCAACCGAGTCGACCCTGCAGATCCAGGGATGGGTAGAGGTACAAGGTCCCGACGGCACCCCTGTTCTGCAGGAGCTGCCTGACCATGAACCCGACACTCCGGCTCCCCGTACCGGTGACACGAGAGAAGGGCAATCGCGGGGGAATGGCATCAGTTCGACATGAGCCGGCGCCGGTTTCGTATCACAGCGTGGTTGCCACTGAAACCCGCCGCGTTCCTGTGAAATATCCAAGATGTGGAGCTCAGGTTCCTCAAACCCCGAAGAGGCGGAGCAAACGCCTTCAGTCCTCAAAGAAGCGGAGCGAAAGCCCACAATCCATAAAGAAGCAGAGCAAACGTCTTCCGTCCTCGAACAATTGGAGCAAAAGCCCACAATCCATAAAGAAGCAGAGCAAAACGCTTGAACACACAGGTGGAGGCCGGCCCGTCTGGGCCGTCGCATTCTCACATGACGGCCTACCGTAGAAGCCATCCATCATCCTAAATGAACATGGGTGACGAGCTGCTCCTTAATTCAAAGATCTAAAATTGCAACTTTGTGGCCCAACCCAAATGGACCTCTAGCAACCCATAAGTGACACAAAGCGAAAACTCTCCCAGACTAAACCATCGACTTTGAGATGAAGGGTCCACCGTCGGAATGACGTGCCCTCATAGACAAGCTACTGACCGTTTGGCTGTGCAGCACCATTGGTAGCGACAATGGACACCTGGCTGTTGCATTTTCCGTCGTTTCGAAGCGGCAATGAGCCGGCGCCCACGCTACCCGAGGTGATGTCCAAGCATGAATCCATGAGATCACCCGCAACCGAGAATACTTCGGCAAAGTTAACATTACAGGATGCGTCCCAGTCTTGGGTGTACTCAATTTCTATGGCGCAGCTATCGATTGCCTAGAAGAATGCACATAGGTTAGCCAGGTGACCGCCGAAGACAATAGCGGTTGTAAACTTACACTACTCCACCATTTTCCACCATTTTTCCCGTGGAGGACTAGGGTCTGAGGGGAATGAAACAAGTACTGCTGTCGCATTCAGACAATCGAGAAGAACAGGTGCCGGGCTCTGATTAGCACAACTAGGTGCTGGAATGACGGAGATAGTAGCATTAGCTGCGCTGTCCATTTTGGCGAAGACCTGCGAGTATGCATCGGACAATGCTCGAGGAAGCGCAACGCCGTCGTGCTGATAGGCAGGATCCTGCTGATCGATTGGCAAGGGCGCACCGTATCTCCACGAGCAGTAGGGCTAGAAAAGATACCGCCGTCATTATTAAGTTGTAGGGACGTGGAACACATATTAGCGCAAAGCGTTCCAACAGTGTTAGATCGCGCCGATGTGGCACGGGAAGATTGTCTGGAGGCTGCGGCCTGAGGCTGGGGGTCGGGTTAGTATTCCAGGCACTATTCTCCTTCCGTGGCGAACACGGACGGCAGCGATAGTCCTGTGAATAAATTACGGTCAAGGAGGCTCCTACGCATCGCCAGAACTTCAGCTCGGCTTCCAGAGGTCATTTCCATGCGTTGAAAACGGAGGCATAGACTGAGCTTCTGCCGAGGCTTGATATTGGCTAAAATCTTGGCATACTTTTGCAGCGGCAATGGCCAAGTTAGTTACAAGCCGTCGCAGGACAGTTTGCGCCGACTTGTCACCCACTAAGAGAACACGCCCAAGCGCCGCTTTGCTATGAAACGACTCTCAGTTGAGTCTCCTCAGCCTCACGCTGATTGACGACCCTTCCAATTCCTTTCTCCAGGCCCAGCCGCCCACGCGCTTAGAGTCCATGTGGTCCCTCTCACTTTCAACCATCACGTCGCATGGTTCTTTGCAGTCCGCGCAAATTCAGAAAGGCCGAATTCTGTGAAGTAGCGTCCTTCATCCATAAGTTTGCACCGCGCCCATCTGACTTCTATGGCACACGAGAGCTATACTGCCAGCTCCGACACGGTAAGTTCCACTTACCACAACTGCATTCTGAGACAAACACCCAAGAACTAATTCATGGCAGCATCATCATCACCATACAAGCGAACCGACCTTCTCAGATGCCGCAACTGACGCCGCTCTAATGGCGCCGTCATATCCGCCTCCATACGGCACAATCGCGACGTCAGATTTTGGAGCTCAGCTCTATATTCGCCGACCTCGACGGCGAAATATATGCGAGACGGTCATTCTGCCTATTCTGTTTGCTCTGGCATTGCTCTTTTCGGCAGTAATTGCGTTTACAATGTATATGGCTTGGAGTTGCGAGAACGAAAGAAGACAGAGGCCTGGGTTGTCATGCAGCTAGGCCCACGGAAAAACTATGTTTCTAGCTGTTACATTGGTGCTGCAGGGTAGCCACCCCTTTGCTGTTCCATAGCATGATAGAAAGCTCCGCCTCATCTTCTACTTGACTAGATATTCTGCGTCGCTGCCGCCCGCTAGTTGCCGGACCCGCCTTCTCGATGATTCAATAACTTCTCGCCTGAGCCAAACAGAACCCTTGCTGTCATCAGCTGTCTGGGCAATGCTTGTGGTCTCTGTTTCGTGACCCAGTCCATCCAGCCACGCGAAGAGCAACCTCAGCTACCATAAACCATCACTGGTCATCCTGCCTGTTGCTCTATCACTTAATACTCCCCCTTTCAAGCTCCAATCTTGCACCTACAACAGTGTCGGACAAGGTGCGCTCGCGACTGCTGGCTCCAGTGCTTGAATACCAGTGTGCAAGTGGGGGGTAAACCTAGAGCTTGCTCTGCCACGTCCAAGTCTCGAAACGCGCTGAGACCGAACACCCACTCTAGTGGAATTTTCGCTTATCTGTAGTGATACGATGCAACAGCGGTTGTTGAAATACTTGGTGTCGGACAAGCATCAGCCACAGTGCTCTCAAGAGGCCGGCCGGCCGGAGGCTGGACGGCTATACACCTGCCGAGTTGGGAAATGAGGGCTATGTTAGGAATATTGCCTGCCAGGGAGTAGAGATAGGTAGATTTGACTGTAGAATAGACTGGTGTGAAGGGTTGAAGATGTTGCACCTAAGTTGGCTGGATGGGTAAAGGGCTTTGGCTGTACGAAAGTACAGCCAAAAGGTTGGGCGAAGCAGTGGAACAAATGATGAAAAATTCTTGATTGCTTGTCATGTTGTGGTGGGGCCACATGGTAATTGCCCCTATATAGTTAGAGAGGACAGAGGTCCTGGATCAGGTATCCCCTGCACGGTTGACACCTCGTGCAGCCTAGGCGGTCTTTAGACGGAAAAGCACCCTATCCGGGGGCTTAGCCCCTAAACTTTAGGCGGTCGGTTGCCCGGGAAGGTACCCCCTCATTCGGGGGGCTAGCCTCTAAACTTTAGGTATGGTTACCCGGGAAGGCACCCTCCCATCCGGGGGTTGGGCCCCTAAACTTTAGGTGTGGTTGCCTGGGGAGGCAAATTCTGCCAAGGCTGGACGAGGTGTCGACCGTGCAGGGGATAGTACCACATAAGCTAGCGTTTGTCTATTTAAGATCCCTTTACTTGTCAGACGCGCCTCTACTTAAGCAGGCGAGTCACTGGCATGTTACAAAAGGCAATAATGGTTGATACTCGTCGTATTGGTACGCCTATAGACTAGAGTAGGAATCTTACAGGAGGGCAGGGGATCCAAAGGGGAGGCGCCTGGTAAGAGCAGACGCCAAGCCTTCTGGTAGACAAGGTGCGAAAGGGGGTATTAGGGCTGTCGCCCTTGGCATGCCTGGTTGCGCATGACACAAATGCCTCTGTAGCTTCTAGAACCTTGAGCATATGAGGTATGGCTAGCTGCTTCTTCTTGTTAATGGCGAGCGCGTGCGCACTGCTAACTACGTTCTTGATCTGCCGGCCATTAAGCGCCTTTAGTGTCCTGAATTTTGACCAACTTTACACCAATAGCCTGCCCTAGAGGATGGAGCCTAGGTTTGGGAACGCTGAGGTGGCTCAGAACCGGGACCACTTTATTACACTATCGATGAAGGCATCAAAAAATTAGTCCGAGAAGCGTTACTTACAACCGCCGACGTTTCCATGATCGTGGTAGGTCCTTGTAGGGCTCTGGAGATCGGACTCGTTTTCTGGTTTCTCCAAATAATCTGCCTTGTTTGGAGGTCCAGACTCTGTCAAGCCCGGGACTATGCGGCTCATACGGATCAAAACCTCCGCGATTATTACCTGTATGGTGGAAAGCTAAAGTTGAAGGCCGACGCTGAAACATGGAGTTCTCGTGATTGATGTTGCTGGCGCGATATGAGTATCCGTCAGCAGGTTCCTTGAAGCGTGCTGAAATCTGGGCTCCAGCTTCTCGCGACTGAAATTGCCTATGTGAGTCGTCCTCCACATCGCCCTGCCAAGAATGAGTGTGTTGAATGCGCCAGAGCTGATATGATTTTGTCGGGTCCGGTCGTCGCCTAGTCGCCGCTAGAGAATAATTTTCATAAGACCGATGAAGCGAGCGGGTAAATCGTCCATCGCCATGCGGTCCTTTCGGGCCATTTCTATTTTTGGCTGCAAGCGCGACCGTGGAAGTCTTCAATGTCTTTCGCCGATCCCTAGCAGTGTGAACCTGGTGTCTGAGTTCTTCTAGCTCCTTGGCTTGGTCATTTGGGAGGAATCTCAAAAACATTTGGAATCTGGCTTCACCGGAACTTCTGTTCCCCAGACCTTCGATGGGAGCATATGCACTCTTCTCGCAAGGGCATGGGTCCTTGTATGTTGACCGCCGATGACCCTCATCGACTCGTTCATCAGCTCCATAAAACAGGAAAAGCCTGCAAACATCAAGACGAATCTTGAAAAGCTCGGATTCTCTATCAATCCGATTCTCCTCACTTGCTTGATGACACATCCAGAACAAGAAATCGGTCCAGACTGTGTGAGGGGTGCCGTGTACCCGTTGGTTTGGATTCAGACCCGCTTGCAAGAGAAGATCTACCATTGGTGGGCCAAAGTGACAGTCGTGTACATCTTCGACATTCTCCAAGGCAGATCGCAAGAGAGGCTGTGGAGACGTCCAGTTCATCTGGAGAAGTCTTGAGCCATATCTGGATTTCACATAGCGAACCAGGCCTTTCGACACCAGGAATTCGAGAAACGAGCGCTGTTGATCCGGCTCATCAACCAGCAAATTATCATTAACGTTGACCATGCTGATGTGTTCAATCTCATCCGTCAAGGTTAACAACGGCCTCCCGCTGCTAGCCTCCGCTTGGCGAGCATGAAATACAGCGTTGGAGAAATGAGACTTCTGCAAAGCGACTGTGTTATTGACTTTTTCCATTGGAAGCAAATGGCGACTGCGCTGATGAACTTTGAACATCAAGATGGAGCCTCGAAGCAATGATTGATTTGCATCGAAGCCACTCTCTAAGGCATGGCGTGCTAAAAGGCACCATACCTCTGGCTTCTCGAGGAACTCTCTGACAGTAAGATGAAGAAAGTTGACATCTGGACAAGCATCTGGAGGTACACCTGGTGGGCTCACCCTTGAAGCTGGAACAGCCTCAAGTAGGCCTGCGCAACGGCTTCTGCAATGTGCGCTCATTGTTGTAATTCGGTTCTGGAGATTCCATGGAGTCATAGCATCTGTACGGCGATCAAGAGCAAGCTGGGCATCTTCATCGTTCGCGAAAGAGAGTTCCAGCATTGAAAGTGAGTCCTTCGCTTGATACATCAGCTGTAATAGCCGAAATGCCTGTTCACGATAGAACGGAGGGTCGATTTTCTCAAGCATCATGGAATACATCCCGTCAAGCTCTAGGGGCAGGTCATCTAGACGCCGCCGAAGATCAGACGACGAATCATGATTCGTAATGCCAGTCCGTAAAGACCTCACAACCAATACAACCCAAAGAAATACGCCTGAGGCTCTCTCCACTACCTCATTTGTCAGTGAAGGTATTTGTGAAGAAATCCTCGGCGACATCTTCAATCTTGGGTGATCTGAAAGATTGTCGAAGACGTATCTCTGAATGTCTTTTCGAGTCAAATCTTGCAGTTGAAGGTGAGAATAGCATCCAAAGGCTTCCTCAAAAACCATGAGAGGACGACTAGAAAGACAAATCTTGATGTCTGGGTGCTGGGATAGTTTCCAGCAGAAATCTGCGATTTCGCGGTGGTCACCATCAAATTCATCCAAGCCGTCAATGAACAAACAGAATTTGAGTTCACTCTCATCTTGTGTTACCAATGCCCACAGAACCTCCTTGAGTTCGCGGAGCGACCATACATGCCATCCTGGTTCCAATGAAATAAAGAAATCCAGCGGCTGGCAGTGCATCTGTTGCCACAGACTCGGAAGCACACGTTTGATCATGCTCGGCTTCTGCTTCAAGATGCTGTATATAAGCGACCGTAGCAGGCCGCACTGCGATCTCTGCATGCTGCTTCCAAGAGACCAGAAATAGAAGCTAGCTACCACGACTGCAGAATCACCTCCCCAAAGGTCCAGCTCTTCCATAGTCTTCCGACTTTGCAGTATGTACTTCACTAAAGTACTCTTGCCGCTTGCGGCTTTGCCAGTAATCCAATATATGTCGTTCTTGAGGCGAAGCCACTCCGTAAAGTCGTCCCAAGGTCTTTGCGCGTCGCCTGAGCCCTGGTATAGCCACCGGAACGTGTTCGCATGAGCGATAGCCACAGCTTCAGGACGGACCAGCATGCTTGGATATGTGAAACTTCGCAGTATGGCTTCCTCAGTTGTGTCTGGACTTCGAAATGGTTCCGTGGCGCTTGGTGGCAGTCTTTCTGGTGGATTTAGGGTCTTCAGGTACTCGAGTGTTCTTTGAAGGTTCGAGCCGTATCCATCAATGAGTTTCGTAAGGGTTGCGGTTGCGCAGTCAACCGATGTGTTGATCAGTTCGTTTGTGACATGGTGCTCTCGATCAACAGTGTGAACAACTTCGTCAACATGGGATTTTATCTGCAGAAGGTTCTCTTGGATAGTCAGAAGATCTCTTCCATGTTGATCAATCTTTCCGCTTGCTTCAGCCTGTTGCAGCAGATTCTGGTCGATGCCAGAGCTTGAAAAGTCAGTTTAGAAGATATTGGTTCAAGAAGATACAATCCCACCTTACTGAGGCCATTATCCGTAACTCGATCTGATTGCGATACATTGCCAGCCGATTGGCCATGTCGTCCACTTCCTTCTTTGAGCAGACACATTTCAGTGCTTGGCGAAGGCTTTTCCATCTTCGCAATTTCCCTTGGGCCTGGGCCTGGGTGAGCCTCGTCAACAATTGCTTAGCTAGTTCGGTGGAAGCCGATAGCAGAGCCTTAGGGATTGTCTCATCTTCAAGTGCTTGAGATGATTCTGTATCTCCACGAAGCCTTTCCAGTTTCGTCTTCATAAGCAAGATGTCGGACGTGACGAGGTTGAGATCCTGATGTTCGTTCAATATACCATCACCGGTGCGATAGATTTGGTTGCCTTTTGTTACTACTTTCGCAGCGAAGTCGAGGAACTGCAGGATGCTCCCCGTGGCACCAAGTGCAGTCATGGGGTCCACCATCTTTTTATTCGATAATTTCGATCAGCATTCATGAGATGTCACGAATCCGAAGTGGTCTTGAGTTAGAATACGTCTGGAAATAGGCCGCCATGTGCGACCCTACTGCGCCACGATGGGCGTCGAAAGGTGAATTTAGCGCAGTGAAGATCCACCATGATTGGCGAAACTGCTCGTGCTGTGCCAGCAGACCAAATTCGAGACACGCCCAGTACAATTCAGCCTCGCCAGAGATTTCGAAGACTAGATCGAAATAATTGCTCAGTGAAAATCTTTAGTCCGCCAATAAAAAGAACAGAATACTATTGTGGTGGGGCCAATTGGTCACTAGCCCCTTATGGGCACGAGAACTGTCCCTTGGAGCATCTATTAGAGATAGCGGGGACACACACAGATAGCATCAAGCAAGCTTTTCTACCCAAGACGTGTCTCTAGGCTCTGCCTTCCCATCATTGCCATGCCTTCCCTATCATACAGCCTGCTGTTAGGCATACCCTTATCCCTTCCACACTATCAACAACGGTAGACTTCGCGTAGAAAACAACTCCCAGTGATTGTAGCCGAGGTATGGGCAGTGACCCCAATTACTGAGGTCGGGGGGGGTTAGTAGCCTCGAGGGCCGAGCGCTTTTTCGAACCCCGCTAGGGCTTGTTAGTACATGGTCTCCGCCTCTGTCAGCTTCCCCTGATCTGTAGAGATTGCCTAGGTTATGGACCGTGGTCAGTGTCGATGCCTGCTCTGGCTCAAACTGTTTTTCATACCCCACCAGCGCCCATCGATACATGGTCTCCGCCTCTGGCAGATTCCCCTGGTTATAGTAGAGAGTGCCTAGGTTGTGGACTGTACTCAGCATCGACATGTACTCTGGGCTGAGCGCCTTTTCCTTCCCTGCTTGTCGTAGATTACGCCTAGGTTGTTCATCGTGTTCAGCGCCGATGTATGCTCTAGGCCAAGTGCCTTTTCGAACCCCACCAGCACCCATTGGCATATGGCCTCCGCCTCTGCCAGTTTCCCCTGGTCTCTATAGACATTGCCTAGGCCGCCAGCCGCGTCCAGTGTCGGCGTGTGCTCTAGGCCGAATGCCGTTTTATACCCGGCCAGCGCCCGTTAGAACATGGTCTCCGCCTCTGGTAGTTTCCCCCTGGTCACGGTAGAGATTGCCTAGGTTGTGGACTGTTTCCAGCGTCGACGTGTATCCTGAGCCAAACGCCTTTTCCCTCCCCGCCAGCGCCCGTTGGCACATGGCCTCCGCCTCTGCTAGCTTCCCCCTGGTCAGTGTAGTCGTGCAAGGCAACTGATCTCTAGGGTTATGGGAACTCGGGGTTAGGAAGGTGGCAGCTGCTCCTAGACGTGAATGTACAGCGCTAGGCGTAGATTTGATAGAATAGACTGTGTAAAGAGAGCTGAGCCGAGGGGTTAAAATGAATAGAGTTGTTGACTTGCTACAGGTTCAGCGATGCTCGGGGATCGTGGCAACCCTGTTTAAGGCGCTGACGAGTTATCTCAGCAGGCTCAGACTACGTAGGTGCGGTGTCTGCGGTGGTCCCAACCTGCCTGCGGGGCTCGGCAGGATGCCGGCATACTTCGTTCACACACTCACACACACTCCCTCTCCATACGGGAGTTGGAACCTATTTCCTTTTTCTTAACTCAACGATATCCAACCTGAGATCTATCAGAAATTCAGACGCAGCACCTCGCCTGGATCGCAGCTAACAGATGCTTTTACCGAAGATGCTTTTACCGAAGACAAACCTTCATCCTTCTAACTCTAACAAATAGTACGTCTGTTACGCGTGCTCCCGATCATTTCAACAGCGGGGGGGCTTTGTTCGGCATCACTGCGAACCAGTAATACCCCAAATGATATTCTCAGTTCAATATATACGACTTCAAAGACCTCGCAGACAGAAAAAGCCATACACAGAGCAAGCAACACGTGAGAAGTTATTAGAAACTCTTACAATCTGCCAGCCTATATGAATTCAGCTCCGCAATATCCTCGGGAAAGCGTTGAAATACTTCTGATGATCACAAGTTTGGAAGTCGTCGTTCAAATTCTACTAGGGAAGCGATCCCTTCCCGGTCTCCCTTTTCTCACGAAACCGTGGGCCACAATAATGATGATCTCTTGAATGACTCGCCAAAACCTCAAGACATACCGGAGAGCTCCCCTCAAGTTCCAGATAACTTAACAATACCTGCATCGCATATTATTCGGTCCGGCTCTGTAGGAGTTGCCCCGTTCACGATCCAAGATCAAGCTGAGAACACATTCTTACAGAAGCAGTTGAACGAGGCAGGTGTCCAGAAGAAGGCCAAGTGCTCGCTTTCCAACATAGAGTTTACTCATCTTCGAGGAACATGTCCACAGTCGCGAAGTTGAGTATGCTGCAGTAGGCCACAGTCGTGTGGACCTTAAAATGGAAGTATATTACCCTAATAGGCAAATTAAGAGTAATTTTCTCAAAATGGCAAACCCTTCCAAACGTGTCACCAGAGACCATTTGTCTCCACCCACCAGACCCTTGTATGGCAGATGTATACGGGATAGATTCGGCGTGTGCTGAATATCAGAGGGCATTTATTGAGAGCCGCTTGTGGCGTAATGCTCGCCGTGCGAAAAAAACAATATGCGGCCGACACATCGCGTTGGCGGCTAAAGGGATGCTTCTGCTTATCGTTGCTTAGGACGACGTATACAGCTCTGTTCATAACTTTCGACTCTGACCTAGAACGGTATTATCGTAAGTCAGTACAGATGAACGATGTATCAAAATGGTAGACTACTCATTAGTAGTTGAGGTTGCTATGAATGGTCTGCCTACCCGCTTGAATCGCGGCTATGTCAGGAACGACCTGGGTAAGGCCGTTATTGGAGAACGCGGTCGTGGTCTTCTTTGCATAATATAGCTTACGGTAATGGGGCCCAAAATAAACGCCAGGCAGCAGCGTCACGTCGGCGCTCTGGGGCAACACCCTGGGTGACACAACAGGTGAGGGGATCACCCCTGGCTCACCTCGG
>Ga0335072_10000675_pt1 | contig 61907 bp, 46 predicted proteins | sample Lox_Sample_21_FD_206725 | JGI IMG/M metagenome (GOLD analysis project Ga0335072, IMG submission 206725) | Soil microbial communities from Loxahatchee National Wildlife Refuge, Florida, United States - Lox_Sample_2.1 | ecosystem: Environmental > Terrestrial > Soil > Wetlands | place: USA...
GCGATCGACTGGGGCCGCTATGCCGAGCTGTACGACTACGACAGGGACGAGGAAGAGCTCACCCTGGAGCCCGGCGCCCAGAAGTACCTCTAGGGCCTATCGCGGGCCGGAGCTGACCAGGGCGCCGGGGGTGAACGCTACAGAAAACGGGCGCCGGGCGGTAAACGTCGCCGCACCCACCACGTAGTCCGCCTGCTCGTACTTCCCGCCGTTGAGCTGGAACACGGTAACGTCTGGCTTTTCGCGGTCCGGCCTGACAATCCAGTAGTCCGGAATGCCAAAGTCCGCGTAGACCTCTTTCTTCCGGCTCCTGTCGTATCGCTCCGTGCTCGGCGAGGCGATCTCGACCACGAGCAGCGGCGGCCGCTCAATGTAGCGGGACTCCGTGTCCTCGCCGCGCACGACCACGAGATCGGGTACCCGGAACTGGACCGCGCTGATCGCTAGGCCCGGGGTGGCAAGGACCATCATGCTCGGCGGGCACGCGTTACCGAGGAACAGGTGGAGCCGGGAGGAGACTACCTGATGATGGTTAGCGGGTGCCGCTGACACGACCAGCAGCCCTTCATCCAACTCGTACCGGTAGCCGTCGTCCGGCAGCCGGTTGAGGTCGTCGATCGTGGGCGGGCGACCGCCCAGCGCTTCCAGCCCGAGCGGATCGTGCCTGCCTCTGCGGTGGGCTACACGAGATCCCGTCATGACTACCATCATGCCCTACTTCCGGTTCGGGGGTCATGACGGCTAGAGTGCCACGAGCACCGACCGTACGCAAATCACAACAGATTGCCACATTTTCAATGTGACCGCCTTTATTCGGCCAGAAATTCGGCTAGGTGCGCAACACCTTGCCAGCTCCTAGTTCAGCTGGCTTGAATCGTGTCAGGGGGCCTGCGGCCGGGAACCTCCGCCTGGCCGGAGGCGGCTAGTGACCTGGCCCGGAGTTTCCGGGTTACCACGTGAGTCGCCTTGCGCCACTATCTGGCCCAGTGACTTTTCGCCGGGTCCGGGCTGCGGTCTGCTGGGAGCATGGGCGATAACAGGCTGGAGCCGGTGGTGCTGTCGGATGATGAGCGCCGCACGCTGGAGAACTGGGTCAGGCGGCGGAGCACGGCGCAGGGACTGGCGCTGCGGTCGCGGATCGTGCTGGCCTGCGCGGCCGGCGGCAGCAACGTGGCGGTCGCAGCCCGGCTGGGCGTCAACTACAAGACGGTCAGCCGGTGGCGTAGCCGCTTCCTGCAGAAGCGACTGGACGGGCTGACGGATGACCCGCGGCCCGGAGTCGCCAGGACGATCACCGATGCGCAGGTGGAGGACGTGGTGGTGCGCACGCTGGAGGAGGTGCCCGAGGGCGCGACGCACTGGTCGAAGCGGGACCTGGCCCGCCAGGCGGGCATCTCCCCGTCCAGCGTGCAGCGGATCTGGCGGTCGTTCGGGCTGCAGCCGTGGCGCACCGAGACGTTCAAGGTCTCCCCGGACCCGCTCCTGATCGACAAGATCCGGGACGTCGCCGGCCTGTACCTGGCCCCGCCGGCGAACGCGGCGGTCTTCAGCGTGGACGAGAAGCCCCAGATCCAGGCCCTGGAGCGCACCGCCCCCGTGCTGCCGATGCTGCCCGGGATACCCGAGCGGCGCAGCTTCGACTACGAGCGGCACGGCACCATCGACCTGTTCGCGGCGCTGAACATCGCCACCGGCAAGGTCATCGGCAAGCTGTCCGCCCAGCACCGCGCGACCGACTTCCGCGACTTCCTGGACCAGATCGACCGCCACGTCGAGCCGGGCCTGGAAGTCCACGTCATCTGCGACAACCTCTCCGCGCACAAGGCCCCGGCCGTGCACCGGTGGCTGCTGGCCCACCCCCGCTTCGCGCTCCACTTCACCCCGACCTACTCCTCGTGGATCAACCAGGTCGAGCGCTGGTTCGCCGAACTGCAGCGCCGCTGCCTGGACCGCGGCGTGTTCTGCTCACTCGAGGAGCTCACCACCGCACTCCAGGAATGGATCAAGCTCTGGAACGACTCCGCCCGGCCCTTCAAGTGGACCAAGACCCCCGACCAGATCATCGACCGGATCTGCCGCTACTGCGGCCGGATCTCAGGACCAGGTCACTAGGTGAGCGAGGCGTCGTCGGCGAGGGCGATGGCCGGGACGGCGGCGCGGTCGAGCTCCGCCCGCACCTGCGGCGGGACGCCGCGCAGCAGCAGGCAGCGTCCCGCCTGGTCCAGCTCGGCGGCGGGCGCGGCCAGCGTCTTGGCCAGGGCATGCGGGCTGGTGATGGTGGCGGCCGTCAGGTCGATGACAACCATGTCGCTGCAGGCGGCCAGGATGGCGAGCGCCCGCGCGACCTGGTCCATGCCCGACCTGTTCAGCATTCCCGCCGGGCGCAGGACCGTTGTCAGCCAGCGCCTGGTCTCGGGGACCGGGGATCCCGTGTCGTAAGTATCCACATGCTCAGGATGCCAGGGGCGACTGCGGGTGACATGCCGGCAACCTTGGCAGTACCTGTGATGATCAGGGCCGCGCTTAGGACCCGGTCCCCAGGACCAGGTCGGCGGCGCGCTCGGCGATGGCCACGACTGGTGCCTGCGTGTTGCAGGAGGGGATGACCGGGATCACCGAGGCATCCGCGACGCGCAGTCCGGCGACGCCGTGGACCCGCAGGCTAGGGTCGACGACCGCCGTAGGGCCGGTGCCCATCGCCGCCGTGCCGACCGGATGGAGCTGAGCTGAGCAGTTCTCGCGGACGAATGCCACCTTCTGCGCCCGCGACATCCGGTGCAGCGGGGCGGTCAGCATTGGCTCGGCGATCAGCGGGGCGTACGCCTTCGTCGCCGCGAGGTCCATGATCAGGTCAAGCCCTTCGACCAGCGCGTCGACATCGGCCTGCTCGGTCAGGAACCCAGAGGCGATCTCGACTCCCCGTGGCCCGCTGGCCGGGTCAGCCGACCGCACCGTCAGTGACCCGACGCTTCGGGGCAGCATCAGGCCAGGCGCCAGCGCGAACACGTCCCCGCCGGCGAAGCCGTCCTTCCAGGCTCCCGTCCGCGCGGCCTGCGGCGTGACATAAGCCCGCTGAGCCAGGAATGCCAGCATGTCCGGCCGTTGCGCGCCGGAGCTTCGCCAGCTGGCCATCGCTCCTCCGCCGCTGTCCCGGACCAGCCCCAGGCGCTGGCGGGCACGGAAGTTCAGCCCGGCGACGAACGGATGGTCTTGCAGGTTCCGCCCGACCCCGGGCAGCGCGGCGACCACCGGCAGGCCGAGCGCCCGCAGCGCGGCTGGGTCGCCGATGCCCGAGCGGATGAGCAGTTCCGGCGTGCCGAACGCGCCGAGCGCTAGGATCACCTCCCGTGCGGCCCGGCTCTGGACTACCGCCCCGCGCACGCGGTGACGGACGGACACGCAGCGCGTGCCCACGAAGCCGAGCCCGACGGCCAGCGACCCGGTGCGCAGGGAAAGGTTCGGTGGCGGCAGCGGGGCCGGCCGGCTGACCCCCACCGGGACCTGGCCGGGAGCCGCGGGCGGCGCCCACGCCGGCAGGTAGCCGTCGACCACGCTGCACCGCCGGCCGTCGGCGATGTTGTGGTTCGCGAGCGTCGCGCCAGCTCCCGCGCCGGAGTTCGGGTCCTCCAGCCGGGGCAGCCCCAGCTCGGCCGCCCCGTCGACCATCGCCAGCACGACCGGGTGCGGGACGGCCGGGCGAGTGACCCGCATCGGGCCGCTGGCCCCGCGCTGGCCGCTTTCACCGCCCTCCCAGCTCTCCGACCGGCGGAAGTACGGCAGCAGCGCCTGGTAGTCCCATCCGGGAGCCCCGCCTGCCCGCCACGCGTCGTAGTCTTCCCGGTGGCCGCGGTACCAGATCATCGCGTTGATCGCGCTGGAGCCGCCGAGGACCTTCCCGCGCGGCACCGGGATCCGCTGCCCGCCCACCGCCGGCGCAGGGGCGTAGGAGTACCCCCAGTCCAGTGAGGTGCCAAGCAGCCTGGTCCACTGGGACGGGTCAACGACCTGGGTCACGCCGCGCCCCTCAGGACCCGCCTCGATCACCAGGACCGTGGCCTGAGGCTCGGCCGCCGCGAGCCGGGAGGCCAGCACGCAGCCGGCCGATCCCCCGCCCACGATGATGTAGTCGTATTCGGGGAGTAGCTCAGTTGCGCTCAAGAAAGACGGTCCCCTCGGCCCTGGCCCGGCGACATCAACATCATCTTCAACCCTAAATAGTCCGGCCGGGCGCTTCCCACGATCGCAGCCGGAGATGTCCGGGCCTGTACCGAGTCGTTAAGCAGCCGTTACGGCCACCGCCGCCAGTTCCGTAATAACTCGATTTCGCGCGGCGTACGCTACTATTCAGCGGCACAAGATCGCTCAAGGAGGTGCAGTGGCCGAGCTCGCGGACACTGGGCGACCACAGGGACAGCAGGCGGGAGGCCAGGAGCAGGCGGCCATCGCCGTCCGGGGCCTGCGCAAGAGCTTCGGGGCCAAGCAGGCGGTCGCCGGCATTGACCTCGACATCGCCAGGGGGTCGCTGGCCGGCCTGGTCGGGCCGAACGGCGCGGGCAAGACCACCTCGCTGTCCATGATGACCGGACTGCTGCGGCCGGACATGGGGTCGGTGACGATCAACGGGGTCAGCGTCTGGACCGACCCCGCCGCGGCCAAGGCCATCATCGGCGTCGTGCCGGCCGAGGTGCGGCTGTTCGACCGGCTGACCGGCGCGGAGCTCCTTGAGTACGCCGGCCGGCTCTATGGGCTGCCAGCGCGCGAGGCCCGGGAGCGGGCCGCTCAGCTCCTTGATGTCCTGGACCTCAAGGGCGACGCCAGGCGGCTGGTGGCCGACTACTCCACCGGCATGCGGAAGAAGGCCGCCCTCGGCTGTGCCCTGATCCACAACCCGCAGGTGCTGTTCCTCGACGAGCCACTCGAAGGCGTGGATCCGGTGTCCGGCGACGTGATCCGGCGCCTGCTGCGGCGGTTCGCGGGCTCGGGCTCCACGGTCTTGTTCTCCAGCCACGTCATGGAGCTCGTCGAGCAGGTGTGCGATCACGTCTCGATCATCGACAAGGGCCGGATCGTCGCCACCGGGACCACCGACCAGGTACGGGCGGGCAAGACGCTCCAGCAGGCCTTCATCGACCTGGTCGGCGCGCGCGGCAACGACGGGGAGGGACTGTCGTGGCTCGGGTCCTCGTCCAGCTGAAGCTCCGGCTGCTGCTGGGCGCGCTCCGCTCGTCGGGCGGGGCGAAGGTCTCCTTCATCCTCAGCTCGCTGGTCGCGGTGGCCGTCGCCGCCGGCACCTTCGCTGAGCTGGCGTCGCTGCGCCACAACGCGGCGGCCGTCGACCTGACGGCCGCGCTGTTCACCACGTTCGCGTTCGGCTGGCTGATCCTGCCGCTGGTGACGTTCGGCCTGGACAGCACGCTCGACCCGGCCACCCTGGCGCTCTACCCGCTGCGGACAAGGCCGCTCATGACTGGCTTGCTGGCCGCGTCGGCGACCGGCGCCTGGCCGCTGGCCAACCTCATCGGCGCGCTCGGCATCACCGTCGGGCTGGCCCACGGCCCGCTGGCCATCGTCATCGCGATCATCGCCGCGATCTTGCAGGTGCTGTTCTGCATCACGCTCGCCCGGTGCGTCACGACGGCGATGGCCGGGCTGCTGCGCTCGCGCCGCGGCCGGGACCTGGCCGCACTGGCGATCATCCCGATCTTCGGCCTGTACGAGACGTTCGCGCAGGTGCTGCCGAGGGCGCTCGCGAAGCATGAGCTCACGGCGGCCAGCTTCGCCGGGGTCGACGGCTGGCTGCGCTGGCTCCCCCCGGGGCTGGCCGCGCACGCCGTCCAGGACGCCTCGGCCGGCGACGACGGCTCGGCGGTGGGGCGCCTGCTCCTGCTGGCGGCCGTGATCGCCGCGCTCTGCTGGCTCTGGGGCCGGTCACTGAGCCACGCGCTGGTCACCGCGGACGCCTCCACGCAGGCCGCGCTGGTCAAGAGCAAGACCGGCGCCCTCCCGCTCGGGACGGGGCTGTCGCGGGGCTGGGGCCAGCTGACGAGCACGGTCGCCGCCAAGACCCTGATCTACCAGCGACGCGACCCCACGTCCATGATCTACTGGGGACTGACGCTCGTCATCATGGTGGTCGCGTCGATCAGCGCGCTGCGCGGTCACCACCCGATCGTCGGGGTGGTGCTGGCGGCTGGACTTGGCGGGGCGTTCACGGGGATGCTGCGCGGCGACGCCTTCGGGATGGCCGGGCCGGCGTTCTACCTGGATGCGCTGGCGCTGTCCGGCCGTCGCGGGTTGCGGGCCTGGCTGGCCGGGCGCGACGCCGCGGTCGCCCTCATCGCCATACCGCTGGTTCTCGTGGTCCCGTTGGTCATCGCGATCATCAGCGGGCAGCCGGTGAACGGCCTGCTGGCCATGGCGGTCGGCCTGTCGGCCACCGGCGCCGGGCTGGGCGTCAGCGACGTTTTCTCGGCCGCGCTGCCGTACCCGGTGGAGCGGCGAGCCGGCACGCCGACGCCCCGGCAGCTGGACGGGTACGCCCTGCCCGCCGTGGGCGGCAGGCTCGGCAGCCTGGCCGCGGTGGCGGTCGCGGAGATCCCGGTCATCGTCGCGATCGCCACGACCGGCTCGGTGACGGCCGCCATCCGGGTCCCCGCGCTCATCGCGGGAGGTGCCGTCTATGGCGGCCTGCTCGCCTGGGCCGGCGTGGCCATCGGCGCGGCCGTCGCCGCGGGGAAGCTTCCCGAGCTGTTCCAGCTGGCCTCCCGGTCACGATTGTGAGCCTGGGACTCAACAACGCGACCGGCCCGTATCGTCTACAGGTCAGTGGAAACAGAAGTGCTTTCCGTCCGGAAGGAAGGCGCGGTGTCGTTTGAGGAGTTCGTCCGTGCGGAAATGGCCGCGCTGGCGAGGTTCGCGGGCGCCCTCACGGGTGACAGGTACCTCGCCGAGGACATGCTGTCTGACGCGCTGGTGAAGGTGGCGCGGCGATGGCGGCGGATCTCATCCGTTGATGACCCGGCCGCCTACGTCCGTCGCGTCATCGTGACCACCTACCTGGACGACCGCCGCAAGGCGCAGCGGCGGCAGACGGCTCCGTACGGCGACATCGACGTACTTGACCGTCCGGCGCCGGACGTGGCGGAGGCCGTGGTTGACCGGGCCGAGGTGGCCCGGCTGCTTGGCGCGCTGCCGCCGCAGCAGAAGGCGGCGGTCGTGCTGCGCTACCTGATGGATCAGACCGATGAGCAGATCGCCGAGACGCTTGGCTGCTCGGCCGGGACGGTCCGCTCGCACCTGTCGCGAGCGCGGTCGACCCTGCGACTGGCCGCGGCCGACGGAGAGGGGGTGACGGCGTGAACATCGACCAGCTCCTTGATGCCATGGCCGACAGCGACCCCGACCCGAACGCCGTACTCGACCTTGTCCACCGCAAGCGGCGGGCGGCCCGGACCCGGGCCATCTATGCGGCCTCAAGCGGGCTTGCCGTCGTCGTGGCCGTGGCCCTCGGCCTGGTCGTGCATGGCTTGAGCCCTGGCGCCAGCTCCTCGCGGTCCGCCGCCTCCTCGGGCGCCTACCCGGGACCCGGATCCGGGCAGGGTGCCGCGTCCGCGGCCACCGGCCTGGCGCCAGGAGCCCGCGCGGCGACCAACGGGCCCGCCGGGATACTCGCCCCGCAAGACAAGTCCGCCGCCTGCACGCAGACGACGCTGGCCCAGCTGCTGGCGACGGCGGTGCGGTCGGGGGCGTCGGTCATCGTCGGTTCCGCCACGCTGGCCAGCGGCACCGCGGCCGAGCACGCGACGGGCAGCACTACGGCCTACTACGCGGTGACGCTGCACTCGGTCCGCACGCTGGCCGGCCCGGCGGTGGCCCAGGCGAGCACGGTGTGGATCGCCGGAGCCAGCTCGGCCGGCGGTAGCGCCAGCGCGGCGCCGATCACGGTCGCCCCAGCCGGCCAGCTGTTCGGGATCGTGTACCCGTCGGCCCACTCGGGCCTGCCCGGCCCGGTGCTGCAGGCCGCCGCGGTCATCAGGGGACAAGTCATCCTCGACAGCGCCGGCTGCTGGGACGCGACCGCGTTCCCGGCTAGCGTGCCCCAGGGCATCGCGCTCACGTTCGGGTCCTCGTCACCCGGCAATCCGGCCTCCACCGAGATCTCCCTGGCGGCGGCGGAGAAGCTGGGGGCCGGGGCGTAGCGGCCCGGCCGGCCCGCGTGGCAAGCTCGGGAGCATGGCTGACGCTACCACGGGGGATCGGGCTGACCTGCTGGTCCGCAACGCGCGGCACATCGCCACCAGCGACCCGGCGGGCCGGGAGCTGGCCGGCGGCTGGGTGGCCATCGCCGACGGGCTGATCCGCGGCATCGGCGGGCCGGGTGATGCCCCTCCCCCGGCCCGCGACACACTGGACGCCTCCGGCTGCCTGGTGACACCGGGGCTGGTCAACACCCACCATCACATCTACCAGAACCTGACCCGGTCCTACGGGCCGGCGATCAACGGGTCGCTGTTTTCCTGGCTGAGCACGCTCTACCCGCTGTGGGCCCGGCTGGACGAGGAGTCGGCCTACCTGTCGGCCTGGGTGGGCCTGGCCGAGCTGGCCCTGGGCGGCTGCACGACGACGATGGACCACCTGTACGTGGCGCCGCGCGGCTGCGGGGACCTGTGGACCGCGGAGATCACCGCGGCCCATGAGCTTGGCCTGCGGTTCCACTGCACCCGCGGCTCGATGACGCTGTCGGAAAAGGACGGCGGGCTGCCGCCGGACTCGGTGGTCCAGGACGACGAGGAGGTCCTCGCCGACAGCGAGCGCCTCGTCCGGCTACACCACGACCCGTCGTGGGGCGCGATGACCAGGGTGGCGCTCGCGCCGTGCTCGCCTTTCTCCGTATCGCCGCAGCTCATGAAGCGCACCGCCGAGCTGGCCGAGCGGCTCGACGTCCGGCTGCATACCCACCTGGCCGAGGACCGCGACGAGGACGCGTTCTGCCTTGAGCGGTTCGGCCGACGGCCAGTGGAGCAGCTCGAGGAGGTCGGCTGGCTGACGTCGCGCACCTGGGTGGCGCACTGCATCTACCCGAACGCCGCCGAGGTCACGCGGCTGGGCGCGGCCGGGGTTGGCGTCGCGCACTGCCCCAGCTCCAACATGCTCATCGGGGGCGGGGGTTTCGCGCCGGTCCGTGAGCTGCGTGCCGCCGGAACGCCAGTTGGCCTCGGCTGCGACGGGTCGGCGTCGACCGACAGCGCCAGCTTGTGGATCGAGGCGCGAGCCGCGCTGCTGCTCGGCCGCCAGCGCACCGGGCCGACGGGGATGACGGCCCGCGAGGTGCTCGACATCGCCACCCGTGGCGGGGCGGCCTGCCTCGGCCGCCGCGGCGAGATTGGCGAGCTGTCGGTCGGGGCGGCCGGAGACCTGGTGTGCTGGCCCCAGGAGGGCGTCCAGTACGCCGGCGCGCTGGTGGACCCGGTGGAGGCCTGGCTGCGCTGCGGCCCGGTGGCCGCCAGGCACACGGTCGTGGCCGGCCGTCCGGTCGTCCGTGATGGCGTCCTGACCACCGGCGGCACCGACGACATCCTGCGCAGGCACGCGGCCGCCGCCGCCCGCATCCAGCAGGCGTAAGCCCCCGCGCGCAGGGGGCGTAAGCCGCTGCCCGACTCCAGGATCGCCTTCGCCCGGTCCAGGTTGGACATCTCGCCGTCCATGGCCCGCTGTAGCTGCCCCCTGAGCAGGAACCTCTTGACGCCGGCTAGCTCGCCGCGCAGGGTGAACGTGACCGCCGTGCCGTCCTCGGTGCCACGGAAGGTGAAGCTGCCCTCCAGCGGGGCCGGGCCGGTCACGGCGCGAAAGCCAATCCGCTCGTCCGGGTCGAACGCGGTGAGCTCGACGTCGGCGGAAACGACGCGCCCGCTCACCACCACCAGCTGGCTGTAGCGCGCGCCCACCGCCAGCGGCCCCTGACGGTGCATGGCCTTGACCGCCGGTCGCCAGCGGGGGTCGTTCTCGCCGTCGGCGAAGAACGCGAAGACCTCCATCTGGGGCCGGGCGATGACGATCGTCCGCTCGGCGTGCGGCATGGCTCCCCCCACAATCGGCGACCATGCGTTACTACCCCGATACTCAGAGTATTAGTGCGACTCGCGGCCGACCGGGGCGCCGCTGGCGCCGGTGAGGAAGTCCAGGTCGGCGCCGGTGTCGGCGCCCTGGACATGCTGGGTATACAGCCAGGTCCAGCCACGGCTGGCCGGGGCCGGCGGGGGCTGCCACAAGAGCCGCCGGGCCTGGAGCTCCTCATCGGGAACCTCGAGGGTGAGGCTACGGGAGGGCACGTCCACGCTGATCCAGTCGCCGGTGCGGACCAGTGCCAGTGGCCCCCCGACCGCCGCCTCCGGGGTGACGTGCAAGATAACCGTGCCATAGGCGGTACCCGACATCCGCCCGTCGCAGATCCGCACGATGTCACGGACGCCCCGCTTGAGCAGCCTGGCCGGCAGCGGGACGTTGGACACCTCGGGCATGCCCGGGTAGCCCCTGGGACCGCAGTAGCGGATGACCAGGACCGTATCCTCGTCAGCGTCGATGTCAGGGTCGGCGACGACCTTGTAGTAGTCCTCAGGCGAGTCGAAGACCAGCGCCCGGCCGCGGTGCCGCAGCAGGTGGGCGGAGGCGGCCGACTGCTTGATGACCGCGCCGCCTGGCGCCAGGTTGCCGCGCAGCACGGCGGTGCCAGAGCCCGCTGGCTGGAACGGCGCGCCCAGCGGGGTGATCACCTCGCGATTCCAGCACGGCGCCTCCTTGACGTTCTCCCCCACGCTTTGCTGGGTCACGGTCAGCGCGTCCCGGTGCAGCAGGCCGCCCTCGGCGAGCTCGCGCATGACCGCGGGCACGCCTCCCGCGTAGCAGAAGTCCTCCATCAGGTACTTGCCGCTTGGCATGAGGTTGACCAGGGTCGGGACGTCCCTGATGAGCTGGTCGAAGTCGTCGAGGACCAGCGGCACGCCCAGGCGGCCGGCGATCGCAAGCAGGTGGATGACCGCGTTGGTGGACCCGCCGATCGCCGCGTTGAGGCGGATCGCGTTCTCGAACGCCTCCCTGGTCATGATCTGGCCCGGCGTCACCTCCGCCTCGACCAGGTCGACGATGACCTGCCCGGCCCGCTGCGCGGTCTCGTAGCGGCGGGCATCGACCGCGGGCCAGGTCGCCGAGTAGGGCAGCTGCATCCCCAGGGCCTCGGCCATGGACGCCATCGTGGACGCGGTTCCCATCGTCATGCAGTGCCCGTTGGAGCGGGCCATGCATCCCTCGGCGAACGCGCACTCCTCCTGCGTCATCCGCCCGGCCAGGAGGTCTTCCTCCCAGCGCCAGACCGCGGTGCCCGAGCCGACGTCGCTGCCCTGGTACTTGCCGCTGAGCATCGGCCCGCCGGTCACCATGATCGCGGGCAGGCCAGCGCTGGCCGCCGCCATGAGCAGGCCGGGCGTGGTCTTGTCGCAGCCAGAAAGCAGCACCACGCCGTCAAGCGGGTTGGCGCGGATGAGCTCCTCGGCCTCCATCGCCAGCAGGTTCCTGTACAGCATGGCCGTCGGCCTCAGCAGCGTCTCGCCCAGGGCCATCGCGGGGAACTCGAGCGGGAAGCCGCCCGCCTGCCACACGCCGCGCTTGACCGACTCGGCCACCCGGTGCAGGTGCACGTTGCAGGGCGCCAGCTCCGACCAGGTGGTCGCGATCCCGATCACCGGCCGCCCGTCGAACACCTCGGAGGTGAATCCCTGGCTCCTCATCCACGCCCTGTGGTTCATCCCCGACCGCCCGGCGGCCCCGAACCAGAACGAGCTTCGCCGGCCTGAGGCGGCGGAAGACATCTGTGCCATAGCTCCATATGTAGCCTGTTTGTCCCGATATGGGGAAGGGAGACGACCGTCAGTGACAGCAGTCATCCAGGGAGATTAGGAGGACGAAGGGGCACCACGGGCAACCCGCGTACCAGGCGTAGGCCGCCCAGAGGGGATAACTTACGCTGAGAGCGTGCGTTCACCGGTGCCTCAGCCTCCCCGCAGGCTTCCCGCGCTGGCGAACACCGCGCCGGTGTGGCGGCGCTCGTGGATCGCGGTCGCGCGGGCCGCGGATGTTCCTGACAACACGCCAGTCCAGGTTCTGCTGGCCGGCGACGCCTGGGTGCTGACCAGGATGGACGGGGTGCTGACCGCGTTCGATGACCACTGCCCGCACCAGCAGTCCCCGCTGAGCGCCGGATCGGTCAGCCGGGCCGAGGACGGCTCGGCCCGGCTGCTGTGCGCCTTCCACGGCTGGCGGTTCGACCCCGCTGGCCAGTGCGACCTGATGCCCGAGGAGGACCGGGGCCACGGCGGCGGGCACCACCATCATCACCGTTGGCACGGGAAGCGGGCAGGCCACCACCGCCAGGGCGATCGTGGCCCGCATGCCCTGGGCACCTCCCTGCGTGCCGCGCACGGGGTCGTGGAGCGGTATGGCCTGATATGGCTGGCCGCCGACGAGCCGCGGGCGCCGCTGCCTGAGTTCCCCGAGTGGGAGGACGGCGCGGCGGGGCGGGCCGCGGGCCAGGGCGTCACCGTCCGCGCCAGCGCCGGGCAGGTCATCGATGGCTTCCTCGGCCGGGCGGCGGGCGCCGAGGCGGGCGCGGTGACGGCGGACGAGTGGCGGGTCACCGGCACCTTCGTGCGAGCAGACCGGGCCGGCCTGGTGATCAAGACAGCAGGCCCGCACGCCTCCGCTCACGTGCGGCTCGAGCTGGCAGCGGCCACGATCGGCATGCTGGTCAGCTGCCAGCCCGAGGACTGGGGCACTACCCGCGTCTACCAGCTCATCGCCCACAGCGGCCTGGCCTCCGGCACCGCGGCCATGGCGGAGTTCGCCCGGGATGAGGCGCGGGCCCTGGCCGCTGACCTGGCCGCCGCCGAGGGCCTTGCCGCCGCCGCGGGCCCGCTCGGCCCTGGCCGCGAGGTGCCCGGTGGCCAGCCGGCCGGCCCGCGGGCGAGCCAGCTGAGCGTCGCGTGGCGTCGCCTGATGGCGAAGGCCGCGGGCCTGCCGCCAGGCTGACGGCCTTATCGGGAAGCGCGTGCCACACTAGGTTCGTGCGGACGTATGGGATGCGGGCTGACCTGGTGCTGCGATCTGCCCGCGTGGCGCTCGGCGACGGGGTACGGCCGGCGGCTGTCGTGGTGCGGGATGGCCTGATCAGCGAGGTCGCCGACTACGGCGCCGCCGTTGACGCGACGGCGCAGGCCGACCTCGGCGACACGGCACTGCTGCCCGGACTGGTGGACTCGCACGTGCACGTGAACGAGCCGGGGCGGACGGAGTGGGAGGGGTTCGCGTCAGCGACGGCCGCGGCCCTGGCCGGCGGCGTCACGACCATCTGCGACATGCCGCTTAACTGCGTGCCCGTGACCACGACGGTCAAGGCCCTGACGGCCAAGCTCGAGGCGGCGCGGGGCCAGTGCGCGGTTGACGTCGCGTTCTGGGGCGGGGCCGTGCCCGGCAACACCGACCAGATCGGGCCGCTGCTCGAGGCGGGGGTGACCGGCCTCAAGTGCTTCCTCATCGACTCGGGGATTCCCGAGTTCCCGCCCCTGGACCGCGACGGGCTGCGGGCGGCCATGCGCGAGCTCGCCGGGTCCGGGGCGCCGATGATCGTGCATGCGGAATCACAAGGTGAGGTCACCGCGCCGGCCGGGCCGTCCTACGACGAGTTCGTGGCCTCCCGGCCCCCGGTCGCCGAGCGCCGCGCGATCGAGATGGTCATCTCCGCCGCCGCCAACACCGGGGCACGGGCGCACATCGTGCACCTGGCGGCGGGCGAATGCGCGGCGCTGATCGGGGCCGCGCAGGCGTCCGGCATCGCGCTGACCGCGGAGACCTGCCCGCACTACCTGTTCTTCGCGGCCGAGGAAGTGCCAGCCGGGCACACCGAGTTCAAGTGCTGCCCGCCCGTGCGCTACGCACCCAACCGGGAGGCACTGTGGCGGGCCCTGGAGGCCGGAGTCATCAGCGGCATCGTCTCCGACCACTCCCCTTGCACCAGCGACCTCAAGCGGCTGGCCGAGGGCGATTTCCGCACCGCCTGGGGCGGGATCGCCTCGCTGCAGGTAGCGCTGGCGGCCACCTGGACGGTGGCCCGCGCCCGCGGCCGGACGCTGTCGGACATCGCGCGGTGGATGTCACAGTTCCCTGCCTCGCTGGCCGGGCTGTCGGAGCGCAAGGGCCTGATCGCGCCGGGACTCGACGCCGACCTGGTGGCGTTCGATCCCGAGGCGACGTTCGTGGTGCGGGCGCAGGACCTGCGGCACAAGAACCCCCTCTCGCCCTACGACGGGCGAACCCTGGCCGGCGTGGTCCGGCGGACCTGGCTGCGCGGCACCGAGGTGACGCCGGACGGCCCGCGTCACGGGCAGCTGCTGCGCCGTGGCGGGAGCGCGCTTGACGGCTGAGTCCCCCGCCGACCCGCTGCGGCTGCCCGATGTCGCGTCGCGGGCACTGCGCGGCTCGGTGCTCGCCGCCTCCGACGAGTTCTTCGCCGAGAAGGAGAACCTGATCAAGCCGGCGGCCGCGGCGTTCACCCCGCAGGCCTTCGGCCACAAGGGACAGGTGTACGACGGCTGGGAGACCAGGCGCCGACGAGGCCACGACGGCGCGCTGCCCGCCGACGGCCAGCATGACTGGGTGATCGTGCGCCTCGGCGCCGTCGCGGTCGTGAGCGCGGTCGTCGTCGACACCGCCTGGTTCCGCGGCAACTTCCCGCAGGCCTGCTCGGTGCAGGCCTGCTATGTGGCCGGCTACCCGGCCATCGCCGAGCTTGATCGCGCCGACTGGACCGAGATCGTGCCGGTCAGCCCGCTGCGGGGCGACACGGCGCACGTGCTCGGCGTGTCCTGCCCGCGCCGGTTCTCGCACGTGCGGCTGCGAATCTACCCCGACGGTGGCGTGGCCCGGCTGCGCGTCCACGGCCGGGTCGTGCCCGACCCGGCGCTGCTGGCCGGGCTGACCTTCGACCTGGCCGCACTCGAGAACGGCGGCGACGTCGTGGCCTGCAGCGACCAGTTCTACTCGGTGCCGCGCAACGCGATCTCCCCCGGCCTGTCGCGGGTGATGGGCGAGGGCTGGGAGACCAGGCGCCGGCGCTCGGCCGGCCACGAATGGCTGCTGATTTCCCTGGCGGAACGAGCCGTGGTTGCTCTCGCCGAGATTGACACCTCGGGCTACATCGGCAACAGCCCGGGTGCCGCCCGGCTGCGCGGCATCGACTCGGACGCGCCCGCGGCCGCCAGCGAGTCCGACTGGGCCGACCTGCTGCCAGTCACGCCCCTGGTGCCGGACACGCCACACCGGTTCCGGCTGGCCGGCCGCCAGCCGGTTACCCACGTACGGCTGGATGTCTTCCCCGACGGCGGTATCGCGCGGCTGCGCCTGCACGGCTCGCTGACCGACGACGGCCTGGCCGGCCTGCGCCGCCGCTGGGCGCGGACGGCGCCCTGACGCCAGCCCGCTCACGCGACCTGGAACGGGCCGTCGCTGGTGCTCAGCACCCCCTGGGCCACGAGGAGCATCTTGGCCCGCTTGTAGGTGCTCGGGCTGGCGTCGATGCCCAGCTGGCGACCGAAGACCGCGTTGTCAGGCAGGACCGTGCCGCGCTCCTTCCCGCGCGCCCACTCGCCGATCTCGGCTGCGATGATCTGGTAGGTCTTCCCGCTGGCCCGCCACGAGCTGAGCCGCGCGTCGGTGAGTTGACTAGGGGTGGGCATCTCGGCTTCCGGTCGTCGGGCGTGCCCGGTCAGTGGCCGCGGGAAGGCCGGGACCGGACGATGGATAAGCACACCGTGCACGGTAAGGCGCCCGCCACACTGGCTAACTCGGGAATTACCGTGATCAAATAATTCCGCCGCTGGAATAAGGATGCCGATGGCGCCAGGTCGCGGAATCGCCGCGCCCACGATTCAAGCAGCGCCCGGGCCCGGTCACCGGTTAGGGCGTGGCGCTCGTAGAAGGCGAACAGCTCCAGGTGGCGGGCGACGTCGCGCGGGTCTCGCATCATGATGACCCCGGTAAAGGTCTCGGCCGTCGTGATGCGCTCATCGTAGACGGTGAAGGTGTTGAGCGGCGGGTCAGGAACGTGGGAGTCGAGCGAGATGACGCCGATGGTGATATTCGGCAGTTCCGACAGGGAGGCGAGGTGGTCCACCTGGAGGGCCATGACCTGTGGCGGGCAGGCCTGCCAGCGCACGGCCGCCTCGGTCAGGATGAACGTGAACCGCTTGGCCGGGTCGTAAAGCGCCGACTGCCGGTCAAGGCGCCGGGCGATGGCCTGCCGATGATCGCCCGGGAAGTAGGCCAGGCTGGCCCGCGCGTACTCGGGCGTCTGCAGCAGCCCGGTGATCATCAGCGGCAGGAAGAACCGTATGTGCTCAGTCTCGGTCTCCAGGGCCGCCAGTTCCTTCTGCTTGTGGTGCAGGCCGCGGCGCAGGGACGCCCGGGTGCTCTGGAACTCGGTGTTGGCCAGGCGAGCCAGGGTCCGGAGCTCGGCTATCCGGTCCTGGCTCGTTCCCAGCGAAGTCAAGATGCGCTCGACATCAGTGGCGGTGGCCAGGACCTTGCCCGTCTCGATCTTGGATATCTTGCTCTGCGATATGCCGCAGCGCGCCGCCAGCCGCGCGCCCGTCAGCCCCGCTTCCCTGCGGGCATCGCGCAGGCCGGTAGCCAGCTCGTCCTTGCGCTGGCCAAGTTCCTCGGGCTCAAACACGTGAGGTCGGTACGTCCTGCCAGTAGTCGCGGAATGGAATCGCTGCCTCCCAGGCGGCGTCCCGCCAGCCGAGGTACGCGCCCAGGTCGGGGCGGTCGATGAGCCTGCGGGCGAGCTGCGTCCCGTCCTCGCGGTACAGCAGCTGCACGACGGTGGACTCGTCGAACAGCCAGAAGTCGTGATCAGGCAGCGCCAGCCTGGCCTGCCCGGTCAGGTCGAGGACCCGGATGTCCTCGCCGGCATCGACGTTCCAGGCGAAGCCCCAGGTGAACTCGTACTCGGTGTAGTCGGTCAGCGGGCGGTAGACGACGCGCACGCGGCGCATCGTCTTGCCCTGGCGGCGGGCCGCGGCCACGGTGTCCAGCCAGTCGTAGTGGTAGTCCGCCGGGGGCCTTTCCCCCGCGCGGAACCGGGCCAGCTCGGCCTGCTCGCCCGGCATCGTGTAGACCTGACGCAGCTCGAGCCGGAATGCCGAGCGCGCGAAGTCCCTGAAATACCGCGACCAGGCATCACCATCCAAGCGCACTGGCAGCCTCGGCGAGCAGTTCGACCGGGATCTCCACGATGGCCTCGTGGTCGGGTGTCGGGTTGGTGAGCCGATAGCCCTGCACGGCGATGGTGCCGCGGGCCGTGCGGTACACGGTCGGGCAGTCGCCGTCCTTGCAGTCCTCGGTGCCCGCGATCTTGCTGAGTTCCGTGGGTTCCATGCTCGCTGCCTTACCTAGGGGACTCTTAATTAGGACGGTAGGAGCTGATTCCGGCCTCGTCAACGATTGTACGAATATTCCCCCTATGGAATAGGGGGTGCGGACGTGGCTGTACGCCAAACGGGAGTCACGCTCCCGGGCATACTGTGATAAGTCACTTGGGAGCGGGCATCGCCCGGTTCCTCGCTCGCGGGAGAGGGATGTGCGCGACAAAGGGGAGATCGCCGCCGGCGTCAGCGTTGGGGGTAGTCAGGGGGTCCAGGCCGGGACGGGCAACGTCCAGCACAACACCTACCTGGCGCGGCCGAAGGCTGATCTGGCCTCCCTGCGCAAGCTAAACCCGTACGCCGCCGTAACCAGGATCCGCCAGCTGCCGCACGACGAGGCGGTGGACCTGTTCGCCGGCGCCGTGCCTGGCGACGTGGCCGAACTACTCAAGGCCCTGATCGCCGCCGATCAGGTCCTGGCGGTGGCGATTCTCGGCGAGATCCACCTCGACCTGGTCCGCGGGCTGACCGCGTCAATTCCAGCGAAGATCGCCCCCTGGCTGCCCGCTCTGCCGATGGCGACAGAAGATATCGCCGGGCGCGCCGCGACCATCGGCTGGGACCGCGACGGAATCCCGGGTCATTTGCGGCTTGACGGCCCCATGTTCTTCCGCGAATACGACAAGGGACGCATCTACTGGAGCGACGAGGGCGGAGCGCACTCGATCGGCCAGGAATTCTTGGGCTGCTATCGGTCGGCCGAGCTCGGTTACCCGGCCACGGAAAGAGAGATCGGACTTCAATGGTTCGAGGTAGGCATGATCACGGTGAACGAATTCGGCGTGATCGCCGTATCTGGTGCCATATGCGATGAATATGGCGCCGTGCTCCACGGCGAGCCGGTTGCGGCCCGCGAGGATTTCTCGGACCATCGCAAGCAGCGCTTCGAGGACGGCGTGATCTACACGTCCAGGCACGGCTCCTTCTCGGTCCGTGCCGGCCTTCTTGACGCCCTCGGTGACGATATCCCAACCTCGCATGAGGCCGACGCCGCCGATTCTCCTTATGGCACCAAGGGACGAGTCCAGCGATTTGTTTCAAGGCCCACTGATTATCCTGCGGCGATATACTCCGCCGGGAGCCTGAATAGGCGGGTGCATGGCCCGGCCCTGGCTCTCTATGACCGTCTCGGTGGCTCTGGCGGATGGCTGGGGTTCCCGGTGCCAACAGCCGAGGAGGCGGCTTGGTACCTAGCGGCGCTCATGCAGAAGGATAATGCCTCCAGGCGCGGTTCACCTTACCGCTTGCCCCCCAATCCCATGATTATTTGCGCATTTGAGGGGGGATCAATCCTCGTCAGGAGAGGCGAAGCCGTTTCTCTCCCGAGTGCGACCACTAAGCTCATCTCCCAGGATCTGGAGGTGGCCAAGCGGCTTGGCTGGCCCGTGACCGACGAACGGATCCTCGCGACCGGCACGGCCGAGGAGCGGGTCCAGTTCTTCGATAACGGGGTGGTGTCCTGGCGGCGGAACAAGCGAGAGGTCTGGCTACGCCCGTAGATCTCCATATTCCGCCAGTTTCGCACTTGGACGTTGTCGGCGACCAGCAGGCACGCGTCCGTGTCGCCCTCTTCAGGCGCCGGGCAAAACCACCGCGTGACACAAGGCCGGCGGGCGGTCATGCCCGTAGATTCGCTGGCAGTTTCGTGATCTGATATGCGGCTATGGGCCACGTACTCATCGCCCCTGACAAGTTCAAGGGGACGCTCACGGCGAGCGAGGTCGCCGCGCATGTCGCCGCCGGGCTCAATGCGGCCATGGCGGTGCGGACCGTCAGCGTCCCGGTGGCTGACGGCGGCGACGGGACGGTGGACGCGGCCGTCGCCGCGGGCTACCGGCGCGTGGAGCTTGGCGTTCGCGGGCCGACCGGCAAGGCCGTCACGGCGGCGTTCGCCCTGCTTGACGGGACGGCCGTCGTCGAGGCGGCCCAGGCCTGCGGGCTGGCCCTGCTGCGTCGTTCCGGCGCGCAGCTGGCCCCGCTGACCGCCAGCTCGCGGGGGGTCGGTGAGCTGATCCTCGCGGCCGTCCGGATGGGCGCGAAGAAGGTCATCATCGGGATCGGCGGCACCGCGTCGACCGACGGCGGCGCCGGGCTCGTCACGGCGCTCGGCGCCACGCTGCGCGACGCGCACGCCAACGAGCTGCCGAGCGGGGGTGGGGCGCTGTCCAGCCTGCGCAGCCTGGACCTGACCAGGCTTCGTGACCTGTCCGGCGTGGAGTTCCTGCTGGCGAGCGACGTCAACAATGCGCTGCTCGGGCCGGCCGGGGCGGCGGCCGTCTACGCGCCGCAGAAGGGTGCGTCGGCGGCCGACGTGGCGGTCCTTGAGCAGGGGCTGGCCCGCTGGGCCGATGTCGCCGAGGCCGCGACAGGGAAGTCGGCGCGTGACCTGCCTGGTGCCGGGGCGGCCGGCGGCATCGGGTTCGCCGCGCAGCTCTTCCTGGCCGCGCAGGTGCGACCGGGAATCGCGCTGCTGCTGGAGATGGCCGCGTTCGAGCGGCACCTGGACGGCGCCGACCTGGTGATCACCGGCGAGGGATCGCTCGATGAGCAGACGCTGCGTGGCAAGGCCCCGGTCGGCGTCGCCCGGGCCGTCGCGGCCCATGACCCGGCGGTGCCGGTGGTGGCCGTCGCTGGGGTGAGCTCGCTGTCACCAGCGCAGCTGCGCGAGGCGGGCCTTCAGGCGGCCTACGTCCTGACCGATGTCGAGCCGGACGTGGCCACATGCTGCGCCAACCCGGGCCCGCTGCTTGAGCAGCTGGCCGGCCGGATCGCCGCCGACTGGCTCACTCCCCGTCGCTGACGGCGGGCCACGGCTCGATGCTGGCGGTCTCGACCGTCTCGCAGTCGCCTGCGTAACTGAAGGTGGCGCGCAGCCGCTCGCCCGCCAGCACCCGCGGCAGCCACTGCCTGGCGTCGTCCCACATGCGGGCCAGCGGCAAGGCCGAGACCGGGAACCAGCGCGGGATGATCTCCGGGGTCTCCACCGCCGCACCGGTCCAGTCGGCCGAGGTGAACACGTTCACGGTCATGTCCCACTGCGGGCGGACAGGGAACAGGAAGGTGATGAACGCGACCTCGGTCAGTGCGCCGGGAGCCACGCTAATCCCCGCTTCCTCCTTCACCTCGCGGGCCGCTGCCTCCCCGGGGGTTTCGCCCTCCTCAACATGCCCGCCGAGCCCGACGGTCTTGCCGGTGCCGAGGCCCGTCTTCTTCTGCCCGAGAAGCACCTGCTGCTCGCCGTCAGCACCGATCCGGGTCAGCAGGCACAGGCACGTGGATATCAGCCGCACGCTTCAGTATGCGGCAGCGAGGACCTGGCCGTGGCGTACGCCGCCAGGGCGGCGGTGACCGCGTCCCCCTCGGTGGGCAGCGACTGAGCACGGCGCCGCGCGGCGGCCCGTAGCCGCGCGGCCAGCGGCCGGCTGGTCAGCACGGCGCGGACCCCAGCGGCAAGTTCCGCCGCGTCGCCCGGCCGGACCAGGTAGGCCGCCTCCGGGCCGACCAGGTCAGGAAGGCCGCCCACGCTCGTCGCGACGATGGCGGCCCCGGCGCGAAGAGCCTCCTGCACGATGAGTGGCTGTCCCTCCCACCGGCTCGGCAGCACGAAGACGTCGCTCGCCGCCAGCAGCGCGGGCACGTCATCGCGCTGGCCGAGGAACTCGGCGTCAACGCCAACAGACGCCGCCTGGTCTTCGAGCGTCCCGAGCAGCGGCCCCTCCCCCGCGATTACCAGGCGTGGCGCCGGCTCCATGTCGCGCCACGACGCGGCCGCCTCAACCAGCACGCCCAGCCCCTTCTGCGGCGCCAGCCGGCCGACGGCCAGGACAACCGGGCCGGCCCCCAGGTCGGCCGCCGCAGCGGGCGCCGGACCCGGCGCCGGGGCGGGCACCACCGCCCGGGCGACCCGGCGTGCACCCGTCCGTCGCATCCGTCGCTCCAGGTCGGCCGAGACGCACAGCACCAGGTCCGCGCCCCGGGCCACGACGACCTCAAGCGCCCGGTACACCAGGGCACTCAGCCCGCGACCGGCGGGCGGGGCGTTATGTACCGTGACGATCAGCCCCCAGGGTCTCCCCCGGCCTCCAAGCGATGCAACCATCGCTGCTGCCACCGAACGTGCACGGTGTGACATTGGTGCTGCTGTAGCAGCACCAATGTCACACCGCTCGCGAACGTCGCGCGACAGTGATGGCGCCATCGCCGTGGCAAGAACGGCCAGCGCCCCGGCGCGCAGGCCATGGCAGTGGATGATGTCGGCCGGGCCGTCGCCAGCCGCCCAGGCACCGCCGTCCGCGCCCGCCGCGAGCAGGCGGCGGAGCCGCCCGATGGTGCCCACGTCGCTGAGGCTTGGCCGGCCGCCGATGTCGACCGGGGCGAAGGAGACCGCCGCGGGCACCGGCGAGCCGGCGGTCAGCCGCTCCAGCGTGTCCGGCGGCGCGCACACCAGGACGGGAACGCCGGCGTCGGCCAGCCCGGCCGCCAGCATGCGCACGTGCCGCAGGATCCCGCCGGTGCTGGTGCCGAGCACGAGCGCCACCCGCAGCGGCCTGTCACCGTCACCGTCGGCCCCCATGTCACTGGCCGGCGACCGGGACCTTGGGCGCGCGCAGGCGGCGGAGCGCGGCTACGGCGTCGCCACCGTCGAGGTTGATGACGACCAGCGTGAACACGCCGGTCACGACCGCGCTGACCAGGACAGAGACGCAGGCGTTGAGGACGAAGCCGTTGACCCGCAGGCCGAAGGCGACCGCTGATCCCGCCAGTGCCGCCAGCAGGCACCCGGCCAGGCCCGCGCGGAACGCCCGCCACATCCCGGCGAGCGCCGCCACTCCCCGCTCGCGGCGCACCAAGATGAGCAGGGCGATGCCGGACGCGGTCAGCCCGATCGTGGTGCCCAGGCCCAGCACGGGAACGACCCGGGCGCGCGGGATGAACGGCACGATCGCGATGTCCGCCGCGATGACCAGCAGCCACCCGACGCTGATCGCGAGCGCCGGCGCCCGGTTGCGGCCCAGGGCATACAGCACGCGGGACAAGTTGGCCGACAGGCCATACCCGACCAGGCCAGGGGCGAACGCGACGACCGCGACGGAAAGCACCCAGGCCTCCGGCGTCGAGTGCGACTCGAAGACACGCGACAGCGGCGTTCGTGCCCCCACGAGCGCCGCGGCCCCCAGCATCGAGGCCAGCAGGACCGCCCGGGTGGAGGCCGCTGACACGGTGTCGAATGCCCCGCCGTCGGCCAGGTCGGGCCCGCCGGCCCGGGCGGACAACTCGGGGAACGCACTGGTCGCGACGGGAACCGCGAGCACCGCGTACGGGACGACGAAGACCGCCCAGGCGAACCCGTACAGGACAAGCGCGCCGGAGTGGCCGTAGCGGTTGGCCAGCACGATGACGACGGCCACCGACGCGTCCTGGGCGATGAGGGCCAGCACGCCGGCCAGGGCCAGCTTCCGTACCCGGCCGCCGATGCCGGCCGGGAAGCGCAGCGTGGGCCGGGGCGCGAGGTGCAGCCGCCAGGCGGGCACGAGGCCGGTGAGGACCAGGGCGAGCACCCCGAGGGTCGTCCCGCCCGACAGCAGGTACTCGGGGAACCGTGGCAGCTTGTTCAGGTGGTCGGCGTACTGGCCGGCGATCACGCCGAAGCCGCCGTAGGCACCCACGACGACCAGGCTCGACAGCAGGGGCGCCAGCGCCGGGGCGCCGAACCTCCGGTGGGCCTGCAAGATCCCGTACAGCACGACGGCCAGGCCGTACAGCAGCACCTGCGGCGCGAAGACGATCAGCATCCGCGTCCCGACGCCGGCCAGGCTGCCGTGCGGGCAGCCGCTGGCGTCAGAAAGCGCGGCGGTGACGATCGGCCTTGCCGCCAGCGCCAGCAGCGCGCTGACCGGGACGAGCAGGACGACGGTCCAGGTCAGCAGCGCGGAGGCGGTCTGCCTGACCTGCTCGCGGGCCAGGTCCACCGGGCCAGCGAGGACGGGAACCACGACCGAGCTGAGGGCGCCGCCCAAGACGATGTCGTAGATGATGTTCGGCACCATGTTGGCCGTGGTGTAGGCGGTACCGAGGCATGTGGTCCCGACGGTGTGGGCGAACACGACCTGCCGGCCGAAGCCCACGACCCTCGCGAGCACGGTGATGACCCCGATCGTCACCGCGGCGCGGCCGATGGACCTGGTTCGCCGCCTGGTCCCGCCACGCTCGGCCACTCGCGCCGTCACGTCGACGTGGTCCCGGAGGCCGGCGCGCGCCGGCCCAGCATGTCGAGCCAGTTCAATGCCGGGGTGCGCGCGATCACCTTGGTGAAGCTGACCTTCTCCGACAGGCCGGTCAGCGCGATAATCCCGGCGAGCAGCCCGATCCGGGCCGGACGCGGCAGCGCCGCGGCGGCCGCGACGCCGAGCATGGCGCCTAGGGCGTTCGCCCCGGCGTCGCCAAGCATGGCTCGCTCGCCCAGGTCCTCGGGGAGCACCGCCAGCGCGGCGCCGACCGGGGCGGCGACGGCGGCGGCGCCGACGGCGGGGCGGCCCGCGGCGGTCGACAGGCCCGAGATCAGCGTGGCCGACAACGCCCCGACCTTGATCGCCCGGCCCGGGCGCAGGTCGAAGAGGTTAAGCAGGTTCGCGCCGCCCGCGATGAGGCCCGCGTTGACGGCGACATCGACCCGGCTGCCGTCCTGCCCCCGCAGCAGGGCCGCGCCCACGGCCCCGGTCGCGGCCAGGCCGGCCAGCTTGACGGTGCCGGTGGTGACCTCGCCGTCGCGCAGTGCGCCCAGGTGCCCGCGCAGCCCGCGCCGCTTGCCCGAGCCCTTGAGGTCATCGAGCACGCCGAAGGCACCAGCGCCGAGGCCCGCGAAGCCGAGGGCGAGGCGCAGGCGATCAGGCCCGCCCCGTTCTGGCTGCGCTCGCCTGGGCAGGTACGCACCCGCGGCGCTCAGGGCAGCCGAGCCCAGGGCGCTGGCGGTGATGGCTCCGGCCACGGCGGCCGGCCCTTCGAGGAGGGTGACGGGCTCGCCCCGGTGGTTGACGCGGGACCAGGCCTTCTCGCCTCCTGGCGGGAACCGGGTCAGCCCGCGGTAGGCCAGGCGGGCCGCGACAGCGGCCGCGGCACCGGTGAGGACGGAGGCCCCCAGCGTGCGGTAGGTCACTTCTTCTTCACCTGCTTACCGTTGTTCTTGCCCTGCCCCGCTGACGGCGTGCTCGTCGCCGTGGGCATGGGGGTAGGCGCCGGGTTGGGGCTCATCGAGGACGCACCTGAGATACCGTAGCTGCTCGGCTTGCCCCCCGCTAGTTGCACGGCGATCGCCTGCATGACGGTGACCTGCCCCTGGACGCTGTCGGCATCGTCGACGGTGGAGACGACGCCCGCGATGCTGCTGGCCCGCACCACCGCGATGGCGCTGCCTGGCTGGCCGGAGGGGGCGGCCGCGCCGGCGACGACGGTGGCCTGGCTGGCCTGGGCGAACACCTGGGCGATCGCGACAAGGACCTCGTTGGTGGGGTCGCTGCCGCCGTTAGCGGGGACCGTGCCCGGGGTGACGACGACCGCGATGTTGGCCCGGCTGGCCAGGCTGCCGGTCAGCGTGATGAACCCGGCCTTGACGTAGCTGCTCAGCAGGCTGCTTGTGGCGGCTGAGCTGCCTGCCGTGGCGGCGGAGGTGGGCTGCCCTGAGTGGGTCGGCTGCACGGACTGGGTCGGGGACTGCGTCGGCTGCTCCGCCCCGGTCTCCGCTGTCCCCGGCTGGGCGCTGTCACGCAAGAGCGAGCCCGCGATCAGCTGCGCCGCCTGCTGCTGGCCCGCCACCTGCTGGTCGGCGGCGGTGGGGAGGATGACGCCCGCGCTGCCCGCGATCGTCTCGTTGGCGGTCGACAGCGTCGAGGCGGTCGCGGCGGACAGGTCGTTGAAGGACGGCTGCAGCGCGACCTGCCCGGTGATGGTCGCCCCGGCCTCGCTGGCGGCCGCCTTCACGCCGCTGATCACCGAGCTGGGGGCGCCCGGCTCGGTGATCAAGACGATCTTGTCCTTCTCGAGCAGGTGACCGTTTCCCAGCAGCAGCGGCTCGGAGTTCTGCAGGAAGGACTGGGCCGCGTTGTCCTGGGCCTGGTAGGCGTCCCGCTCGTCGCTGGCCGCGTTGAGCTGGCTGTGCAGCGAGTTGTTGGCGCCCTGGAGCCCGCTGAGGGTGACGCCCTGCAGTTCGGTGGAGCCCAGGACGATGCCGATCGCGAGCGCGAGGAACACGGCCACGATGGAGACGAGGTGATAGCGGAAGTCAATCAATGAAACAGTCCAGTGAACCAGTAGGAGAAGGTGCGCCAGCTGCCGCTGAAGTCGTTGCCGAGGATCGGCCCGATGGGCGAGAACGCGATGGCCACGACGATCGTGATGGCGGCGGCGAGGACGAGCCCCACCAGCGCCCAGCCGGAGATGCGGCTCTGGTAGAGCTGGTGGACGCCGCGGGCGTTGACCACCTTATCGCCGACCCGCAGGTGGGTCAGGAACGTGCTTGACATGCCTGGACGCCCTTTTTCCAGGAACTCGGAAAGGTTGAAGTGCGTCCCGACGACCGCGATCAGGCTCGCGCCCATCGCCTCGGCGAGCAGCAGCGCCACGTCCTCGCTCGTTCCAGGGGCGGGCAGCACCGCGGCCGTGAGGTCCAGGCCGGTGACCCGGGCCAGGCCCGGCGCGCGGCCATCCGGATAGGCGTGGACGACCAGCTCGGCCCCGCAGCACAGCGCGGCATCGGAGATCGAGTCCATGTCCCCGATGATCAGCTTGGGCCGGTAGCCGGCCTCAAGCAGCGCCTCAGCGCCGCCGTCGACCGCGACGAGCACCGGCCGGTACTCGCGGATGTAGGGCCGCAGCGTGCGCAGGTCCTCGCGGTAGCGGTAGCCGCGCGCCACGACGAGCACGTGCTTGTCCCGCATGCTGACCCGCAGGTCCGGGACGGTGATGCCGTTGGTGAGCAAGTCCGGCTCGCGGCGCAGGAACTCCAGCGTGTTCACCGCGAAGGCGTCGATCTGCGTGGTGATGTTGGCCACGGCATCCGCGAGCGCGGCCCGCACAGACTCCTCCGTCTGCAGCACGCCCTTGGCGATGACCTGGCCGTCGGCGTAGAGCGTGTCCTCGTCCAGGCGGACGACGGCGCCCTCCGCAACCCGGGTGAAGGCGTCGCCGCCGACGTCGTCGATGAGGGGGATGCCCGCGTCGACGAGCAGCTGCGGCCCGAGGTTCGGGTACTTGCCGGTGACCGACTTGGCCGCGTTGACCACGGCGGCGACCTTGCAGGCGATGAGCTCGTCGGCGCTGACCCGGTCCAGGTCGGGGTGATCGATGACCGCGATCTCACCCGGCTGCAGGCGCTTGACCAGGGACTTGGTCTTCACGTCGACTCGCGCGGCGGCGACAATGCCGGGCGGCTCGTCAGCCTTGCCCCGTCTGACCTGCGGAAACCTCACCGTGAGTACCTTCATTGGCTGATATCATGCCACCGCCTGGCGTGGTGGCTGCCCCGCTTTTGACACTACGGCGCGTTTCGGCGAATGGGGCACATCGTCTTGAGTGTGACCTGCCTCACATCATCATCGCGGGCCACGGGCTGTGCCTGCAAGCTACCACTGTCACCTGTGGAAAAACTGATCAGGACGCCGGAGGCTTTCTCGCTGGCCAGGCGGGTCCTGGCGGCCGCGGCCCCCCGCTATCGCCCGTCGGCCACACAGCCACGCCCTGCTTAACATTCGTAACGGCCGTTCCCCTCCTGATGCGATCCATGCGTGGTGCCGCATTCTCGAATGTCAGTGGGTGTGGTTAGGGTGGACATATGAGCATGCAGACCGATCGCGAGGAGGAGGCAGCCGCGCATGTCCACGGGATCTGCCTCAAGACCGGGCCACCCAGGCGCGTCGGTGTCGAGCTTGAGTGGCTGGTCCGCGACGCGCGCGATCCCGCACTGCCGGTCACGGCGGAGCAGATCACGGCGGCCGTCTCGGGGTTCGGCGGAGCCCTCTTTGGCGGGACAGCACTCGACACCGTTCCAGGCACCCTGCCCTCCGGGGCGCTGCTGACCGCCGAGCCGGGCGGGCAACTGGAGCTGAGCTCGCTGCCCGCCGACTCCCTTTCTGATTGCGTTTCCTCCACGCTGGCTGACATGGCCGCTCTTCGGTCTGCCGTGGCCCACGCGGGGCTTGAGCTGGCCGGGTACGGCCTCGATCCCCTTCGTCCGCCACGCAGAGTGCTTGACCTGCCGCGCTACGCCGCGATGGAGGCGTTCTTCGACCGGGACGGCCCGTGGGGCAGGCGGATGATGTGCGGCACCGCGTCCGTCCAGGTCTGCCTGGACGCCGGAGACGACTCCGATGGCTTCACCGGGTACCGGCAGCGGTGGCGGCTCGTGCACGCGCTCGGGCCGGTGCTCGTCGCGGCGTTCGCGAACTCCCCGCTCCGCGAGGGGCGGCCGACCGACTGGCGGTCGACCAGGCAGCAGGTATGGGCCAACATGGATCCCAGCCGCACCAGGCCGCCCAGGGACGCCGTCGACCCGCGTGACGCCTGGGCCGCCTACGCACTGGACGCCAAGGTCATGCTGGTGCGGGACCCGGTTTCGCAGAACTGGGCCGCGCCACCGGGCGTGACCTTGCGCACCTGGGTGCGCGGTGCCGACGAAGTACCGGGGCTCAACGGGACGCTGCGCCAGCCGACCGATGAGGACCTGGCCTATCACCTGTCAACCCTGTTCCCGCCGGTACGGCCACGCGGCCACCTGGAGTTGCGGATGATCGACGCGCAGCCTGGCGATGGCTGGATCGTGCCGCTCGCGGTCACCACCGCGTTGCTGCACGACGAGCAGGCCTTCGACCGGGCCGTGGCCGCGACGCGGGCGCTGCCAGTTAACGGCCCCGATTCGCGGGCAGGTGAGCGAGCCACGGGCGACGAGTGGCTGCGAGCCGCCCGGCTCGGGCCATCGGATCCCGCGATCTCGCGGGCCAGCCGGGAGTGCTTCGCCGCCGCACGCGAGGCACTGGACCGGATGGGCGTCCAAGCCCGGATCACGACGGCGGTGGATGCCTTCATCGAAGAGTACGTCGAGCGCGACCGATGCCCGGCGGACGACCTGATATCACGGGAGGAACCCCGATGACCGACCCCCTGTCAAGCGACGGCCTGCGCAGGCGGATCGCGACGGAACTGCTGGCCGCGCGCGACCGCACGACCCTGCTCACCAGCGCGGTCGACGAGGCCGACCTGACCAGGCAGCACTCACCGCTGATGTCGCCGCTGGTCTGGGACCTGGCCCACATCGCCAACCAGGAGGAACTGTGGCTGCTTCGCGCGGTCGGCGGCAGGGACGCGATGTACCCGCAGATGGACCCGCTGTACGACGCCTTCGAGCACCCGCGGGCAACCCGGCCGTCGCTGCCGCTCTTCCCGCCCGCGCAAGCCCGCGCCTACGGCGAGGAGGTGCGCGGGCGGGTCCTTGACCTGCTTGAGGGGATGCGGTTCTCCGGCTCGCCGGGCGGCCCCGACATGGGGCTAGGTGGCCTGCCACCGACCCCCAGGGAGCTGGCCGAGCGGGGCTTCGCGTTCGGGATGGTGGCACAGCACGAGGCACAGCACGACGAGACGATGCTCGCCACTCACCAGTTGCGGACCGGGACGCCCGCCCTGTCCGCGCCGCTGCCGCCGCCCGCCCCGGCCGGGGCCGCCGCGCTGGCCGCAGAGATCCTCGTGCCCGGCGGGCCGTTCACGATGGGAACCTCGGCCGAGCCGTGGGCGCTGGACAACGAGCGGCCCGCGCACCAGCGGGACGTGCCCGCGTTCTGGCTGGACACCACGCCGGTCACCAACGCCGCCTACGCCGAGTTCATCGCCGAGGGCGGCTACGATGACCCGCGCTGGTGGACCGCCGAGGGCTGGGATTACCGGCAGCGGGCCAGCCTGGTCGCCCCGCTGTTCTGGGAGCGCTCCGGGCAGGGGTGGACGCGCACGTCCTTCGGGGTGACCGCGCCGGTCGTGGCGGACGAACCGGTCCTGCACGTGTGCTGGTATGAGGCCGACGCCTATGCCCGGTGGAAGGGGCGGCGGCTGCCGACCGAGGCTGAGTGGGAGAAGGCGGCCCGCTTCGATCCGGCCTCCGGCCGGTCCCGGCGCTTCCCGTGGGGCGACGCCGATCCCACGCCGGAGGTGGCCAACCTCGGGCAGCGGTACCTGCGGCCCGCGCCGGCCGGCTCCTACCCCGCTGGCGCCGCCCCGTGCGGGGCGCGGCAGCTCATCGGCGACGTCTGGGAGTGGACGAGCTCAGACTTCCTGCCCTACCCCGGCTTCGAGGCGTGGCCGTACAAGGAGTACTCCGACGTGTTCTTCGGCCCGGAGTACAAGGTGCTGCGCGGCGGGGCGTTCGGGGTGGCCCCGGTGGCCTGCCGTGGCACCTTCAGGAACTGGGACTACCCCATCCGCCGGCAGATCTTCGCCGGGTTCCGCACCGCGCGGTCCGCGGCCGAGGCCAGCTGATGTGCCGGCACCTCGCCTACCTTGGGCCGCCGGTGTCGCTGCAGTCACTGCTCATTGACCCGCCGCACGGGCTGTACCAGCAGTCATGGGAACCCCGGCTGCAACGCCACGGGACGGTGAACGCCGACGGGTTCGGCGTCGGCTGGTACGTCCCCGACGACCCCATGCCCGCGCGCTACCGGCGTGGGATTCCCATCTGGGGAGACCCGTCGCTGGCCGACGTCGCGCGAGTCACCCGGTCCGGTGCGGCGCTGGCCGCGGTCCGCTCGGCGACGCTGGGGATGGCCCTGGGGGAGGCAGCGGCGGCCCCGTTCTGCTCGGGGGCCTGGCTGTTCTCCCACAACGGTGTCATGGAAGGGTGGCCCGCACTGCCCCTCCCGCAGGTGTCGCTGCCCAGCATGGAGGCGATGACCGACTCGGCCTACCTGTGGGCCCTGGTGCTTGACCTGCTCCGCGAGGGCGCCGCCCCGGAGGCGGCGCTGGCCGTGGCGATCCACATCGTCAGGGACGCGGGGATCACGGGACGGTTCAACTTCCTGTGGACAGACGGCGCGACGATCGCGGCCACCGCCTGCGGGGACACGCTGTGGTACCGCACTACTTCTGGCGAGGCGCCCGGCACGGACTCCGTGACGGTCGCCTCCGAGCCGGGCGACGACCTCCCCGGCTGGATCGAGGTTCCTGACGAGCACGTGCTCACCGCCGTCCGCGGCCTGGTGGAGATGCACCCGCTGTCGGCGTTCACCGAAGGGACGAAGACGCAATGACGACCATCGAGCGACTGCTGCCAGCGGGGTTCCTTGACGCATCCCTGCGGGCTGATGCCCGCGCGGGGCTGACCGCCACCCCCAAGTCACTGCCGCCCAAGTGGTTCTACGACGCCGAGGGCAGCGCGCTATTCGAGAAGATCACCGAGCTGCCGGAGTACTACCCGACGCGGGCGGAGCGGTCGATCCTGCACTCGGCCTCCTCCTCGATCGCTGACCTGTCCGGGGCGTCCACGCTGGTGGAGCTGGGGTCGGGCTCATCGGAGAAGACGCGGCTTCTGCTGTCGGCGCTGCGCGACGCCCAGACGCTGCGGTCCTACGTGATGATCGACGTCAGCGAGGCCGCCCTCCTCGGCGCGGGCGCGGCGCTCACCGCGGACTACCCCGGCCTTGAGGTGCACGCGGTCGTGTCGGACTTCGAGGCTAATCTTGGCCTGCCCCCGGCTCAGGGCCTGGCGGGGGCACCCGCTGACGGCCCGCGGCTCGTCGCGTTCCTCGGGTCGACGATCGGGAACATGGCGCCCGGGCAGCGGTCGGCGTTCCTGGCGCGGGTCCGGTCTCAGCTCCGGCCCGGCGACTCATTCCTGCTGGGCACGGACCTGGTGAAGGACCCGGCCGTCCTGGTGGCGGCCTACGACGACACCGCCGGGGTGACGGCGGCGTTCAACAAGAACGTCCTGTCGGTGCTGAATACCGCCCTGGGCGCGGACTTCGACCTGGACGCCTTCGATCACGTGGCCCACTGGGACGCCGAAGCCGAGTGGATCGAGATGCGGCTGCGCTCCACGGCCGCGCAGTCGGTCCGGGTCCCGGCCCTCGGGCTGACGGTGGACTTCGCGTCCGGCGAGGAGATGCGCACGGAGATCTCGGCCAAGTTCCGCCGTTCCGGCGTGGCCTCCGAGCTGGCCACGGCGGGCCTCGAGATGCGCTCCTGGTGGACCGATCCGGCCGCCCAGTTCGGCCTGTCGCTTTCAGTTCCCGCGTGACGCACAAAAGGCTTATGAATATCCGGTGAACTCCGGCGAGCAACGTCACGAGATAAGCACCATGGAGTCGATCGTGAACATGTAGGTCGCAGATTCCTGGATACTTGGGACATGGGGCCGATATTGCTTGTGCTCCCTGACGGATCGTCAGGGGACCAGTTCCGCAGCCTGCGTGACTGGCTTGCCCATGAGAGCGAGATGCGCGGCCAGGTAGGGCTGGTGGAAAGCGAGCCCGTACCTGGCACGCTCGGCAGCGGGATTATCGCGGCGCTCAGCGTCGGGGTTGGGTCGGATAGCGCGATCGGCACCCTCGTCAGCGGGATCGTTTCCTGGCTACGGCACCTGGTCAGGCAGCGACGGCAACCAGTTCCGACCGAAGTCACGCTGAAGTTCCCCGACGGCGGCAGCATCAAGATAGTGACCGCCGTCGCCCAAGCCTGGGCCCCGGCCGAGCTTCGTAATCAGATCGACCACCTCGCCGGGCTGGTATCGGCGGGTGCGCTGGCCAGCGCTGGCACCCCGGAGATCACCGGCCCGGCGGCCGGCCCGACCGCGGCTGACGCCGGGTGAGTGGAGGGCGGCGGTGACGGACCTGAAGGCACTGGGGTCTCGCGCCGTGGTCGTCGGAGTGAGTACTTACCACTCCGACGACCTCAGCGACGTGCCCGCCATCCCCGACACGGTAAGCGACCTTCGCCAGGCGCTCATCGACCGGTGCGGGATGGCCCGCGAGCGCGTCAGGTTGCTGGCCGATCCCGGTGACGCGCGGGAACTGGAGTCCGCCCTCGTCTGGGAAGCGCAGCGCACCTCGGGCGTCCTCCTCGTCTACTACGTCGGACACGGGCTCATCGGTCCCCGCGGAGACCTGTACCTAGCGGTGGGGAGGACGGACCCGGCACCGGGGCAGCTGGGACTCACGGCGATCTCCTATGACGGGATCCGGCGGCAGCTGACCGAGCAAAGTCCCGCGCAGGCGATCGTCGTCATCCTTGACTGCTGCTTCTCCGGCCTGGCGCGGACACCAGACGGCGGGGTCGATCGCGGACTGGCCATGCTGACCGGCCTGGAAGGCGGGCTGCTCATTACGTCGAGCGCACGCGAGGAGCACGCGCTCGCGCCGGAAGGCGACCGATACACCGCCTTCACCGGTCAGCTGCTTGAGTTGCTGTCGCAAGGCGCGCCCGATGGCCCCGCCGAGCTCACCTTCAGGGACGCCTACCGCTACCTTGGCCGCAAGCTTGAGTACCGGGACCTGCCCCGGCCGCGCTGGCTGTCGGCCGGCGTCGCCGACGACATCGTGCTCGCCGCCAACCCGGCCCGGCAGGAACCCCAGGTCCCCGCTACCGGCGCCGCATCCGCAAGCCCCCCGCCGACGCCATCCGGGGCAGCCTCGCTGCCAACCATCCCACTGACCTCGGTGCCCGCCGCCACGGGAGCCCCGGTCCCGGCCACCTCAGGGACCCCGGCGGCGAACGGCGCGGCCACCGCCACCATGGCCACGGTCAGCGGGGCCACCATCAGCCGGGCGGCGGTCAGCAGGCCGCCAGGAGCCGGGTCGGGAACGGCCGGCGACGCCACCGGTAACCGTCGTCTTCCCGTCCGCGTCATCGCGGGCATCGCGGTCGCGGCGGCCATCGTCGCGGGCGCGCTGATCGCGCTTCCGACCTGGCTCAGCCACGGCGGCTCCAGCAGCTCCCGCCCGCCATCCACCAGTCCCCCGCAAAGCCCCACGCATCCCGCTACGACGAGTCCCCCCGCCATCGCCTGCGCGACCGGCTCGCTCCAGTTGATCGGCTCCACCGCCTTCGGGCCGATCGCGCAGGCCGCTGCCGACGAGTACATGAGCCAATGCGCACACACCAGCATCACGGTGAACCCAGAGAACATCACCTATGACAGTGCCTACGGCCTGTCGCATGTGCAGCAGGCCGTACAGCAAAAGTCCGGGCAGGCCGGATCGATGATCGCCATGTACGACGGGCTTCCCACCGCCCCGTACACCGCTGGCCTGAACGCGCACCCTGTCGGCGCGCTCATATTCTCCGTGGTCGCGCACACTGGCCTCTTTTCCGGATCCACCATTAGCGTTCCTGAGCTTAAGAAGATCTTCGCGGGGACCGGCCAGCAGGGGGTCGTCGGCGTCGGCCGGCTAGCAGGCTCAGGAAGCCGCCTCAACCTCTTCAGGAGGGTCCTTAACGAGCAACAGCCGGGCAACCCGTACAGAGATAACTGCCCGCCCGCGACCGGGCGGCCTTCTTCCATCGCGCAGTGCACTGAAGGCACCACCGCAGGCGTGCTTAACTTCGTGAACGGAACGCCGAACGCGATTGGGTACGCGGAAATCTACGGACTGCTCTCCAGCGACCCGGAGGTTTCCGTCCTCAGCATCGACGGCGCCGGGCCCACCAAAGCGAACGTACTCAATGGATCATACAGTTACTGGACAATCGAGCACCTCTATACGGCCCCGCAGCCAACACCACTGGCCAGTGACTTCCTCAATTTCTTGACTGACAACTATTTTGAGTCAGTGTCCTCCGGCGTCATCCCCTGCTCTCAGGACCCAGGCAAGAAACTGGAGCCCGATTGCTAGGCGAGCGGCCTGCCCGACCGGGTCCGGAAATTCGCTTGCCGTCGCGCCCGCAGGCGGGTGATGCTGGCCCCATGGCACGCGTAATGCCCCGACTGGCCGCGTGGGCAGCGGCGCTAACGATCCTGTGCGCGACCGGGGCGATTCCGGCGATCGCCAGCACCCCGACAGCATCCCCCGCTCCCCCGGACATCACGGCGGCGCCCACGCTCATCGCCAGCACCCCGGCGGGCGATGTTGGGTACCGCGAGGTTGGAGCGGGCAGCCCGGTCCTGCTGATCATGGGCTTCAGCGGATCCATGGACGACTGGGCGCCGTCGTTCGTTGACGCGCTGGCCGCGCACCACACCGTGGTCGTCTTCGACAACGCCGGCGTCGGGCAGACCGCGCCGCTGCCCGCGCCGCTGACCATCTCGGCCATGGCCGGGCAGGCCAGCGCCTTGATCTCCACCCTGCGCCTGGGCCGGACCGCCGTCCTCGGATGGTCGATGGGCGGCATGATCGCCCAGGCGCTCGCGGTGCTCCACCCGCGTCAGGTCAGCCACCTGATCCTGGCGGCTACCCAGGCGGGCACGGGCAGGTCGCTGCCGATACCGCCGGCCGCTCAGGCCGCCGCGGCCAGTTCTAACCCCGCGACCGTGCTATCGGTGCTCTTCCCGCCTGATCAGGCCGCCGCGGAGGAGGCCTACCTTGTCGGCATCCTGCAGTACCCGGGCTTCTACGGCGCTGGTGCCGCCATCAAGACTCAGCAGGAAGCCGCGATCGCGCAGTGGATGGCGGGCCAGGACCCGGCGGGCCGCCGGCTGAGCCGGATCAAGCCGCCCACGCTGGTCGCCGACGGGACGCAGGACGCGCTCGATCCCGCAGCGAACGACTGGCTGCTGGCGCGGGGCATACGCCACTCGCATGTGCTGCTGTACCCCGACGCGGGTCATGCCTTCCTGTTCCAGGACTCCGCCCAGTTCGTCCCGGCGGTCGAGCGGTTCCTCCGCTAACTTCCCGGCCGCGCTGTTACCGGTAGTCGTAGTCGCCCCGGCCCAGCTGGACGACGCGGAACGCCTGACGGCTGACCAGCTTGCGCAGGTGCCGCGCTCCGCTCAGGCCAGCGATCGTCACGGCCCCGATGGCCGCCAGAACCGAGGCGCCGAAGAGCGCGAGGCCACCGACAACGTGCCCCATCAGCATCATGACAACGCCGACGAACAACGCCACCGGCACGCCCACAACGAGCGCCACCGCCAGCAGCCCCGCCGCGATCACCGCTCTCGCCGACCAGCTCAGCATCCGGCCAGAGTGCCAGGCCGTCATGTCGCTCACCCCTCGTCAATTCGCTCAAGTCAAGATATGTCGCGTCCGAAGACCCGTGATACCTATAACGCCAGCCAGCCTCAGGGTCTTCCCGCGAACGGGCCTAGCAAGCCAGCGAAGTGGCCGGGCGGTCGCGACGATGGCCACGCAGCGGGGCGAATGGGTGCGGGAGACGAGGATCTCGCACCGGCTGACCCTTCGTTCCCCGGAAGCTCCTACTCAGTCTCGAAAGAGACTTTCAACCGCGCCCGACCAGCATCATCTACCCAAGGAATGACAGCAGCGACGTACTCATCGTCCCGTGAATTATCAATCGGGACAGCCAAATCACCAGCGATTATCATGGCGGCAATGGAGCGCATTTTCATGATATTGTCAAGGTCTTCAGGGCCGCCGATTGCCACGGAGGGGGAAAGGACCCAGTGGTCAGCCGGCGAGATAGCCCCGTGCCGCTTGACCACCTCACGCCCGAAAGAATCGTACGACTCACGCGCGTTACGCAGGAAGTCATTTTCCATGAAATCTTCAAATGAGTCTACCAGCACGTCGGCGCGCATGAAATTCGCCTCTAGGAAATAGACGCGCCTATCCCACCCGCCGTCCTCGCTTCGCCGATAGGCGTACTGGTCACCCCAGGCGGTCTCCCCGAAGATCCAGTAGGGCTCCAGCCTGTCGTCCCAGGCGAAACGCCATGTCCCCTTCGCATTCCACGAACCCATGTCAAGGTAAGGTTCACTCCTGCCGATGCCGAAGAGTCTGTACATCCCATGATAAACGGTCACGCCATTTATCAAGCGAAGGAGCGAGAGATGGCTTGACGGCAGCATCTCGAACTCCGCCTCCTGACCCGATCCCGGCTCCAGGCCCGGCCCCTTGTCCGCCCCCATCTGACGGAGCAATTCGACCCAACCCGCAACGTCCACTAAGGCGCCCTTCCGTTAATCGTGAATCCGCAGATCACTTTTCCGATCCTAGACCCTAGAACCGCTCCGGCGACATTATTTGATTTCCCTGCCATATCCAGCCACCCAGCGGGCGGATTTGCCATTCCACTGAGGGCCGTATCAGGGACGTGCCCTGCCTGACCTTGATAGGGAGTGCCATTTTGGTCGGCCCGAAGGCGCTCACGGCGTGCAGCCGCGTCCTTATCCTTGCCCAGTTGACCTTTTGTCGACTGGACCGTCGCACCTCCGTTCGTCTTTAGCCAGGCATTTGCGCGCCTAGCGTACTCGATGAGGGAAGCAAGTTCCTCAGCGGTCGTCAGCTTACCAGTGGGGAGGTCGACAGTAAGGCCGACGCAAGCCTTGCCACCGTTGTTCCCGCCCCGAGCGCCGGCACCTGCGGCAGCAGGCTGGGGCTTGGGCGCGTTGCCTGCCTTACCGCCATTGATGGCCTTGACCTTGACAGGCTGGTAGATGGTGGGGGTGCCAGGCGTGCCAATCAGGTTGACAGTCTGGAGGAAGTCGCTGGTGTCGACACTGACGGTGTCGTTGAGGTTGCCGCACGTGCTGTTGGTGCAACCCCCGGTGCCCGCGATCTTGTGCTTTACGGGCTGGGGCGTCTTCTCCCTGACGCAGTGCACGTTGCAGGCCTGGTTGAAATTGGTGTCGTCCTTGACGTGGTCGGTGACGCGCACCTGGTCCCTGAGCGCCTGCGGCGCCTTGGGCGGGCTGCACAAGCCGGCCGCGTAGCAGTTCTGCGGAGGCGGCGGCGGGGGCGGGGGCCCGCACTCGATCGCACACGGGCCTAGTCCGCTGCTTGTGGTTGATGCGCTGCCCTTGCCCGTGCTTGTCGGTAGGTGGGCTAGCGCGGGTCCTCCGCCTTGACCGAGCTCACCTTCCGCCAATTCGAGCAGGAGCTCCTGAACAAACTCGTCGAACGGGGAGATCAGGGCCTGTCCAAGCTGCTGCAGATCGGACAGGCCCTGGTCGGCCTCGTCTGCGACGAAGCTCTCCATGCCTCCGCAGGCGCCAACTTGCATGGCACACGCGATCGGAGAGCCGATTGCGTACCCAGCCCCAACACCCGCATAGAACGGGAGCGCGATTTCCGGGTCATCCTCTCCGGCCCCCCGGGTAACCGCCCTCGCGATCTGTTCTGGCGATACGAGGTGTCCCGTGGGGTCGGTCTCGGTGAGCGGATCTCCGGAGGTGTAGGCGTAGGGGTTGCCGTCGATGCTGGACGACAGCGGGCTGCCGGCCACCGTGTCGTTAGTGGCGAAGGAGCCGGTCGACGGGTCGTACCAGCGGGCGCCCATGTCGACCTGGCCGGTCGACGGGTCGGTCCACTCGCCCTGGTAGCCGATCGACGGCTGGAACCCTGACGAGGCGGTCACGGTCCCGTAGGGGCTGTAGGCGGCCGACCCGGCCAGGCTGCTGGTCGAGGACGAGGGACTGAACCAGCCCGTCAAGTCGCCGTGCACGTCGCTCATCGCGTTGTAGGCGGTTCCGCCAGAGGCCTGCGCCGAGGTCACCGCCCCCGCTGGGGTGTAGGTGTAGGTGTCGGCGCCGTCCGAGGCGACCGAGTCACTGGTTCCCAGGTAGGACAGCGACGATGTGGTCGATCCGCTGGTGCGGGTCACCGGTCGGCCGAGGGCGTCGTAGGCGTAGCTGATGCCGCCGGGCGCGGTGATCAGGTTGCCGAACGCGTCGGACGTGTAGTCCTGCGGGCTGCCGCTGGGTGGCGTGACCGAGGCCAGCGCCCCGGATGGCGTGTAGGAGTAGCTCGTCGTGCCCGCGGAGCCGGTCGTGGAGGTCAGCTGGTCCTGCGCGTTGTAGGAGTAGCTGGTGCCGCCGTCCTTGGTCAGGTTGCCGTCGCCGTCATAGCCGAACGGGGTCGTCGTCCCGCCCGAGGTCTGCGAGGTCAGCCGGTCAGCCTCGTCATAGGCGTAGCTGGCCGTCCCCGAGCCGGATAGGCCGGTCGTGGTCTGGGAGGTCAGGTTGTCATCGGCGTCGTAGCCGTAGGCTTCCGACGCCAGGGTCGTGCCCGAGGCCGAGGTCAGCGTGTCGGACTGCAGCCGGTCCAGGCTGTCGTAGCCGAAGGACTGGGTGGGGCCCGACGCTCCGCCGGTGGAGTAGCCGATCGAGGTGGGCTGGCTGTCGGAGTTATAGCCCCAGGTGAGGGTGGACCCGGTCAGCGGGTCAGCCTCGGTCGACAGCCGGTCGGCGCTGTCGTAGGTGTAGGAGGTTGTCCCGGCCGGGCTGGTCTCCGACTTCACCAGGCCGTCGCCGTTGTAGGTATACCCCGACGTCCCAGAAGGGCCGGAAGCCCCGGTCAGCTCGCTGTCGGCGTTGTAGCTGAGCGAGTCGGTCCCGGCCGGAGCCGTCGCCGAGGTCAGTCGACCGTCCAGGTCATAGGTGAGTGACTGGGCCACGGTCGGCGCGGTGCCGCCCGTCCCGGACTCCGATGTCAGGTCGCCGAGGGAATCATAGCCGTAGGACTGGGTGATGCCGCCCGGCTGCGACACTGACGCCTGCTGGCCGTCGGAGTTGTAGCCCGTGGTCCAGGTGGTGTCGGCCGTCGTGGGCTCGGCCGGCGTGGTCGGCTCGATCACCGACTCGGGCAGGCTCCACGCGTTGTAGGTGGTCCACTCGGTGTTGTTGTTCCCGTCGGTGACCGCGGTCTGGTTCCCAGCCTTGTCGTACCCGTAGCTGGTCGTGATCGACGACGAGGCCGAGACCGGCACGACCTGGCTGGTTAGCTGATCCGCCGCGTTGTAGCCATAGCTGGTCGTGTTGCCGTTCCAGTCCTTGACCGAGGTCTGGTTCCCGCTCGCGTCATAGCCAAGCGACTCCGACCTCAGCTGCGACCCCGCGGCGCTGTAGTCCGCGATCGAGGTCAGTTGGCCCGCCTCGTCGTAGCTGTCCTGGGTGTAGCTGCCGTCGGGGTTGGTCGAGACGGTGGGAAGGCCCGCGTAGTTGTAGGAGAAGCTGGAGGTGTCATCGTAGGCGTCAGCCGTCGAGGTCAGCTCGCCCAGGTGGTCATAGGTGTTCGTAGTAACCGAGTTGTCGGGCGTGGTTACCTTGGTCTGGTCGCCCAGGTAGTCGTAGGCGTAGCTGGTGGTGTTGCTCATCGGGTCGGTCGTGGTGGCCGTGTCCCCGAAGTAGTCGTAGGTGGCGCGCGCGGTGTTGCCGTACGGGTCCTCCGCCGACAACTGCTCGGCGTCGGCGTCGTAGGTGTAATTCCACACGCCGGGCGAGGACTGGCCCTGCATCTGCGGCTCGGTGACCGACAGCACGTCGCCGAGCGCGTCGTAGCTGTAGGAGGTGACGTTCCCCTCGGCGTCGGTCACCGACGTCAGGTTGCCATCCTCGTCATAGCCGTAGGAGGTCGTCCCGTTGATTGGGGAGGAGGCCTGTGGTGGCGTGTAGGACGGCTGGGAGAGTGAGGTGATCCGGCCGTCTCCGTCGTAGGCCGCAACCGTCTCGTTCTGGTCTGGGTCAACGGCCTGAGTCTGGTCACCGTAGCTGTCGTAGCCGTACGTGGTGACGGGGCGCGTGGTCGCCGGGGTTTGCGAGCTGTAGGTCTGCGTCGCCACGGGCGCCCCGGTGACGGTGCTGAGGTCGCCAGCCGGGTCGTAGCCGTAGCTGGTGGTGTAGTTCGCCGGCGTCCCCCCGGAGACGTTGCCATCCGGGGTGGTCATCGTCAGCGGTAGCCCGTTCTGGTCGTACGTCCAGGTGGTCGTCTGGTTGGTGCTGCCGTCCACGACCGTCTGACTGAGCGTGTCGCCAGCGCTGTCGTAGGTGTAGTTGGTGACCGACGGGCCGCCCTGGGCCGCCGTGCCGACGGACTGGGACAGGACGTCGTTGTCGGCGTTGTAGGTGTAGGCGACGGTCCGCTTCAGGTCACCGCTGGCCGTTCCGGCGTCGGCGACCTCGCTGGTCAGGCGGTCGGCCGCGTCAATCGTGTAGTCCGTCGTCGTGGTGGTCCCGACTGCCCCGGCGGTCAGCGCGCTGGTCGCCGTGGCGATCAGGTTGCCCCCGCCGTCGTAGGACCACGTGGTCTGCCGGCCGGTCGTCGGCGACGTGGTTGGGTCGACCGACTGCTGCTGGAGCAGTTCCTGGTCATCGTCGTAGGTGTAGTTGGTGATCCGGCCCATCGCGTCGGTCGTGGCTGACAGCAGCCCGGCCGGGTCGTAGGTGTCGGCCTGCAGGGTCAGGTCGCAGCCACCGTCGGGATCCTGAGTCCAGGGCGCGGTGCAGGTCGCGCTCTCCGATGACTCGCTGGTCGAGCTGGTGTACAGCTGCTGCTGCGTCTGCTCCTGGTACTCGTTGTAGGCGTACTTGTAGACGTTCTGGTTCGGGTCGGTTTCCGATGCCAGGTTGCCGTACGCGTCGTAGGTGTAGGCGGTCGTCGCGCCGGCCGGGTTGGCGCTGGAAGCGCCCTGGCTCTGGCTGGTGCCGCCGGAGGTCGCGCCGGCCGGCTCGGTCATGGTGGCGACCTGGTCGTGGTCGTTGTACACGTAGCTGGTGGTCCGCGATGGGTCGCCACCGGTCGTATCCGACTGGGTCAGCGTCGTCAGGTTGCCGTCGGCGTCGTAGGCGTAGGCGTCCTGCAGCGTGTGGATGGTGTCGGTCACCGGGTTCCCGATCGAGGGATCGGTGACCGTCTGCACCTGGCTCGACGGGGTGTAGGTGTAGCTGGTGGTCTCGCCCGAGGGGTAGGTGCTCGTCGTCACCGTATCCGTCAGGGCGCGGCCGAGGCCGTCGTAGGTGTAGGCGGTGCTTCGCTGCGAGGGCTCGGTGACGAGGCCTAGATCGCCATTGGAGTAGTACTGGTACGTGGTCTTGGCGGCGCCTGGCGTCGTCTCCGTCGCCAGCAGGCCCGTTGGCTCGTCCCCTGATCCGCCGTAGGCGGTCTGGCCCGCGGCCGTGTAGGTGTAGCTCGTTGTTCGCCCGCTCGGGAAGTCGCTCGTCGGGGGCGTCGTGCTTGAGGTGAGCTGGCCGACGGTGTTGTAGCCGTACGTGGTGCGGTACGTGGTATCGGTATCCGAGGCCGAGCGACCGTCGCTCTCCCAGATCAGCTCGTTGTTGTCTGGGTTGAGCGGCTGCGTCGTGTCATCGGTGGTGTCGTAGCCGTAGAACGTAGTGCAGGGCGCGCCGGTGCTCGTGCAGGTGGGGCTGGAGGCAGTGGACCCGCCACAGGCCGGGTCGGTGCCGATGCCACCCCCAGGCAGCGACGCTGGCTCGAGGGGATACCAGGTCCTGGTCACCACGTTGCCGAAGGCGTCGTTGGTGAAGCACACCAGGTTCCCGTCGGCGTCGGTGGCCGAGGCCAGGTACCCGTCGGCGTCGTAGCCGTAGGAGACCGGTGGGTCGGCTCCGTTGCTGTAGGAGATCAGCCGACCCCCATCGAGCATGTCGTAGCTGTAGGTCTCCTGGCGACCGGTCGCGAAGGTCGAGGTGGGCGGGTCGGTGACCTCGACCTGCTCCGTGACCTCGCCCAGTCCGTCGGAGCTGGCCTTGTACCCGGACACCTCCGGCGCGCTGATCGACCACGTGCCGCCGTTCTGGTCGGTGTAGCTGGTGACCCGGTCGGTTGAGGAGTCATAGCTGGCCGCGGCGGACTGGTTCCCCGAGGGCAGCAGCACCTTAGTGAGCTGGCCCGCCCCGGTAGTAGTCCCGAGGGTCTCCTGGGCGGTCACGACGTTCAGGCCGACCGGGTGACTGTAGACGGCGACCTGGCCGATGTCCCCGCTGAAGTACCCGATGCTTGAGCTGGAGGCCTCCGTCCAGCTCGTCCAGTAACCCGCTCCCACGCTGTCGTAGGTCATGCCCTGCGGGATGATCTGGCCGGCCAGGGCCGATCCGACCTGCTTCCCGTCCAGGTACATCGACTGGCTGGTGGTGCTGGCCGAGATCAGCACGTAGTGCCAGTTGCCATCATCGACCGAGGCCGCGCTTTCGAGCGGCTCTACCTTGCCCATCCAGAACTCGCCATACAGATGGCCGTTCGTCCCGATGTACAGCAGCGGCTCGTGGTTGCCGCTGGCGGTAGTGGTGGGCTGAGCCGAGTACTCGAACAGGACGCCGCTGGCGGTAGAGCTGGAGGCCTTGAACCACAGCCCGACCGCCGCGTCGGTGTTCTCAGACATCAGGCCGGTCGGCAGCGTCACGTGCGAGCTGGTCCCGTTGAAGGAGGCCGCCGTCTCGCTGTTGCCGGCCAGCGGCCCGGCAACCCCCAGCGTGACGTTGGTGTAGGTCCCGCTGGTGGTGGTGAGGTTCGTGCTGACCTCGTCCGTGGCACCGGTCGAGCCGCTGGCGTCGCCGAACTGCCAGTAGCCGCGGGGGTCGGCGTCGAGGACCGAGGGGAAGTAGTCAGAGGCCGAGGAGTAGGAGTAGTTGGTGCAGCCCGCCGTCGCCGTGCAGTTCGAGCAGGTCTCCGACGGCCCGCACACCTGGCTCAGATCGCTGCCGCTGTAGCTGTAGGTCCACGTTTCCGCCGACTGGCCGGACGCCGGCACCGGGGTCGTCACCGACGTCACGTGCGACCCCGAGGTCGTCCCCGACCAGGTCAGGGTCAAGGAGCGTCCCGAGACCTCGTTGGTAATCGTCGCGATCTGGCCGGAGGAGTTAGGCGTGAAGTCCTCCGACTGGCCGTTCGGGTTGGTGATCGACGTGATCACGCCGGCCGAACTGAAGGTGTACTGCGTGTCCGAGGAGTCGCGCAGGGTCCAGGTGCCCGATGAGTTGTGGACGAGAACGTCGGAGCTGCCGAACGGCGGCGAGTAGGTGGTCCCGGTGTCGTTTTCCCCGAACCGGATCTGCTCGCCGTTGGGCATGGTGATCAGAACGCTGCCTGAGCCGTCGCCGTCGGCCCGCAGGGCCGTGTCGACGACCGAGGACCATCCCGCGCCGAACGCGCCGGTGGTCCTCGGGTCCATGCTGTTGTAGGTCCGGTCGATCTCCAGCGGGATCCCGGCTCCTTCAACAGCCGCGTCGGTGGCGGCGGTGGTGTAGTTGCCGCTGAGCGGGTCGTAGGCCTGGCCGCTGCTCTGCCCGAGGCCTGCGGTGATGGCCGGCTGCGGTGGCTCGAACTCAATCGCTATACCGCTGACCGTCGTCGACGACGAATTGCCGCTGGCTGGCTTGACGGTCGTCGTGACCGACCAGTCGTAAGGCATGTCCCATTGCAGGCTGGCAGCGGGCGGTGTCCAGTACGGCGTGGAAATGCTGCCCGACGACGGCGCGGCCTTGGAGCAGGTCACCGTCGTGGTGGGCGGCTCGCAGGTCATCGTGAAGCTGTAGGTGACGGTGCCGCTGGCCGTCGACGCGGTCACCGACAGCTCCTGCTGCAGCGTCGAGGCGATGTCCCCAGTCGGCGGGTAGATGCCGGTGATCACCGGCGGGGGCTCGGGAACATAAAGCCCCATCGCATACGGCGCGATGCCCTCGGAGGAGAACGATACCGGGGACCCGGGGGCGCCCGAGTACATGTCCCAGTCGATCGCGTAGTACCCGGCCGACAGCTGGTCCATGGTCGCGTCCACCGTCACGGTCTGTCCCGGCGCGACGCTTGATGGCATGGCGGTGAACACCGGGTGGTTGGCCACCAGCTGCCCGACGGAGTTGTAGGCGCGGTAAGACAGCTCGTAACCGTTGCTTGAGGTCCAGGTGGTGGAGCCGGTGTTGGTTACGTTGATGGCGAACTTGCCGTTCTGCCCGGGCTCGACCGGGGTGATCGGCGTGCGGGAGGCCATCTTGTAGCTGGCCCCGTCGGTCGTGTAGGTGATGGCCAGGAACGGGTTGCCGTTCCCGCTTTGGTAGGAGGCGAACTGCTTCCAGCCGTAGCTGTCCGAGCTCGACGCGGCGACCGCGAGGCCGTCGTCGGCGACCGTGCCGTGGGTCCACCCGTTGATCAGGTTGGTGCCCGCCTGGTTGAGCCCAATCGGCTCCCACTTCGACGGGCACGGTGACGTGGTGGACCCGTACGGCACCCACCCGGTCGCGAACGACTTGCTGCCGATGGATGCGCCTGTGGAAGGACCCGGATAGGTCTTGTCACCGGTGACCGACCACGACGACGTGACCGGGTAAATGTAGACCGGCCGGGCGGAGCAGCTGTAGGACCAGGTGTTGAACAGGTCCAGCGTCGCGCCGAGCACCGTGTCGTTCTTCAGCGTGCTCGCCACGCTGCCGAAGGAGATGTACGACTCGGCCACGTTGCTGCCGCCGTCGTAGGTGCCCGCGCTCATCTCGGTGCTGCCGGAGTTGTCCGCGTTGAACGGCGACTGCACGAACGTGGTGCCGTTGGAGTTGATCGCGTCGACGCTCGGGTCCACTGTTACCGGAAAGACCCGGGCGCTGCTGTGCAGCCAGGCCGCGTCCAGCGTCATCCGGATGGCTGGCTGGCCGCCGTCGGTGACAAGCGCGTAGGTGACGCCGTAGGACGTCGCCCCCTCGCCGGAGTGCGGGTTGACGTCAGAGTCGGTCATGAACCCGTGCGGGATGTAGGCCACGACCTTGCCCGCCGGGTTGGTGAAGTCGATCAGCCCGCCCGGCCCCCGCATCGCCTTCAGCCCGGTCAGGTTCAGCGGGAACAGCCAGCTCGTCGGGGCGTCCGGCGACGACAGGACGATCTGCTCCTTGACCAGGCCGGTGCCCGCGGTGAGCTCCAGGGTGCTGTCCGCCAGCACGCCGGCGTAGGAGACCGTGCTTCCCGAGGCCGATCCAGGGACGGGCGACGCGCCGGAAACGCCGAACCCGACGGACTCCCCGCTGCCCAGGGGCATTGTCACGAGGCTGGCCTCGCTCGCGTAAGGGGCGAACGACTGCGGCAGCGCCTCGGATCGCTCGGTCCAGCCGGCCTGGGGTGGCGCGGTTGGCAGGCTGGGGCTTGGGACTGGGGTGCTCGGGGTGGCCGAGGAGGTCGGCTGGGGGATGGACGAGGTGGAGGATGCCGGCGAGCCGGTGAGGTCGGGTGCCGCCACGTACGCCGCCGCGGCACCCCCGGCAGAGGCCGGCCCGTCGGGAACGAGCGTGGTGCTGATGGAGGCCCAGGTCCCGTTCGCCCGCCGGTAGTTGACCGGCGTCGCGTAGTCGAACGTCGTGCTAGTGCCGTCCGCGTTGGAGTAGGTGACCTGATTGGCCTGCTTCAGCGGAAGCTGGCGGCTGGTCTTCGGGTCATAGCCGGAGACGTGCTTGGGCTTCGGAGCCGCCTCGGCCTCGACGGTCTCGTGCGGCTTTCCCTGGACGGGGAGGTGAAGGGGCTTGCGGGCCGGCGCGGCGGGAACCGCTCCGGAAACCTCGGCGGCCCAGTTCTTCGACTTCCGCTCGTTCTCCACCGCCGGCGTCACGTGCAGGCCAGCCGGGCCATGCACTACATGGCCGTCCACCACGTGCCCGAGCGTGGCGGCCGTCGGGGCACGGTCTGGCCGGCCGGCCGCCGTCCCGGTCTGCTGCACCGGCACCGGGGGACGTCCCGGCGAGGACGGCATGGAGACGGCCGTGATCAGCCCGCTCGCCACCGCGATGACCGCGAAGACGGAGGCCAGCCGGTGAAAGGGCTGCCCTTTAAGCCAGCGCGAGAACGCCTTACGCATGATTCACCTCATGTCACGCATGCCGCAAACGGTCAAAGCGTCCCAGCCTGTCCTTGCGTCGGCCTATCGTCGGCCTATCGGCAGCGGGTTTCCGCTCGTCATTGAATGGACGGCGCACATGCGAATGCCGGCCGTCACCCGTGACCTGGGTGACGGCCGGCGTCTTTAGCGGCCGCGGGCCGGCTGCCCGGCCCGCGGCTGCCTAGCCTGCGGAGAAGTAGCCCTGGAAGTCAAGTGCCAGGCTGGCGGCCGCGGCGGAGGAGTTATAGACGTCGAACTCTCCGCTTGTGGTCGATGCCAGGTCGAGGTCCTCCATGTTCGCGGTCTGGAAGTCGATGTTGGAAGTATCAGGCCGGGAAATGCCCTCCGGATACACGGTGAAGTGACCCGAAGCAGTGGGGACAGCGATCACGTCCACGATCGGCGTGAAGCCGGGCGCGGTCACCCAGGCGCCTGTCGACACGGTCTTCGTCCCGCCACTGGCTATCGATGCTGGTGACTGCGTGCGCGTCAGGGATACAGCCCGGTACGCCTCACCTGATGTTCCTGGAGCGAAGTAACCGACCAGGTCAGCGAACACTTGCGTGCTGTTGCCTGAACTTTGGTCGGAGCGGATGTCGATCTCCCCGTCCGCGCCGACGGGTACTATCACGAAGTTCTGCATAGCGGTGTTGGCGGCGAACTGAATGGTCGAGATGCTTGGCTCGCTCGTGCCGTCGGCCCATTCCTCCAGGTACCCGGCGTCGGTCTCGGCCGTCGTACCGACGTTGAGCGCGACGGCCGAGACGCTGGAGGGAATGCCGTCAACTCCGGCGACCTTCACCGCCAGGGTAGTGTCAGCCGCCAATGGCTTTTCTGGAGCACCGACACCGGTCAGCGTGTTCAGGATCCGCGCCGGGTTCTCGGGCGTGTAGGACGTGACACCAGAGGCACCAGGGTCGGAGGTGAAGTAGCCCATGACGTCGCCGAGAAGCTGCACGGTGCCCGAGCTGCTGTTGTACAGGTGTATGCCTCCGTCCGCGCCCAGCGGCACGATGGCGAAGTTCGCGATGGTCTGGCCGGCCCCGTAGTCGATGTTGGAGGTGCCAGGGACGCCGGTCCCGTCCGGGTAGGCGACGATGAAGCCGGGATCGCTCCCGCTGAGGGCCGTCAGGTTGATAGCGACGGCCGTGACGTTGTTGAACGGGACGCCGTTCTCGCCTTCGATGCTCAGCTTGATGGCGTCATGGGCCCCTACCGGGCCGGTCGTGCCGCCGGTGCCATTGCGGGTGTCGAGGAAGCGGGTGGGGGTGATCGGCACGTAATAGGAGGCCAGCAGGGCGCTGACGCCGTCAGGGGCGCCCAGGCCGGTGGGCGCGTCGTACCCGGTGCCGACCGTGCACAAGATCGTCACCGAGCAGGTCCCGTTGGTGTCCACCCCCTGGTTCCCGGTCGTGATGTCGTACAGGCCCTGGGTGTTCTCATAGAGGTACTGGGCCGGGTAGATGTCAGTTCCTGGGGCGCCCGCCAGCGCGTAGGCGGCGGCGACGATGGCCGAGGAGATCTCGGTGCCATCGCCGGCCTGCCAGTTCCCCCCGTTATCGGGGGTGTCGTAGTAGGCCAGGTTGGTGGCCACCGCCGAGATGTCGTTGTCGACCCGGGTAGCGCAGTCGTCGGCCGAGACCACGCCAGCCTGCCAGGGCGGCTGCGGCTCGTACTCCGAGCAGCCAGACCCCGAGCTTGGCCACATGGCCTCGTCGTAGCCCCGCGGCGAGCTGCTGTCGGCAGTCAGCTCGGTGCCGCCCACCGCGATCACGTCCTGGGACGCGGCCGGGTAGCTGACGCCGTAGCCCTTGTCCCCGGCCGGAGCGGTGATCACGATCCCCCGGTGGTCGAAGTACTCACTGTCGTACGTCAGCTCGTTCTCCCCCACCTGCGCCTCGGGAGCCGCGTACCCAACGTCGATGAACTTCGCCCCCAGCGTCACCGCCTCGTTCACCGCCGCGCCGATATCGGCGATCCCGTTGGTCGTGCCCGCCTCGACCAGCAAGATCTGGCAATTCGGGCACACCGCCGACACCGCGTCAAGTGCCATCGAGGTCGACGTCGTCGTGCCCTCGGGCGGCAGGTTCGCGGTACTGCCATCCTGGTTCACCTTGGTAAAGCAGCCACTGGCCGAGGTGCAGGCCGGCAAGCCGAAATTACTGCGGTACGCGGCAAGGTCACTCTCCGCGTCCGGGTCATCCGACTGCACGATGACCGCCACCGTCTGCCCCGACCCCTGCGAGGCCGACGGCAGGCCATAGTAACTCTGCAGGCTGCTCGGGACCAGGCTGCCCGACGGCGGCCCGCTGGCCAGCGCCCTGGAAACCCCCGGCCCGGCCAGGCTTAGCAGCCCTAGCGCGGCGACCCCGATGGCAGCCGCCACCGCTCGTTGAGGCACTCGTCTTAGCCTGCGCCACATCGCGAACCCTCCTGCGCATCACGTGACGTGCGTGCCCGCGAGAAGGTGCGGGCACCAGAGCCAGCGTGACGGCGGAGGGTATCGCGGGACTAGCGCACGGCTAGCGCGTGAAGCCGTCGCATATCAGCCCACTATCGCCAGAATATCCTGGCCCGCAGGCCGAGCGCCCGCGCGCAGCCCCGGCCAGCGGGACTAGCCCGAACGACGCCGCAGCCATCGTCGTGATAGCTGGCAAGCATTGGGCACTATCACGTATAGTGCGCGATGGATTCTTTAATGCCTCTAAATAAGCTTAAGAAAAACTTAAGGGACTCTGCAGGAGGAGGAGGCCTGGCCCCCTCTTCCCGCACCTGGGGAGACGGGATTGTTCGGGTGCGGATGTGGCTTTCACTGCTGGGACCGGTCCACGTGGAGAGCGAGGGAACGCCACTGCCGGTGGCGGCGCCCAAGCACCGGGCACTGCTGGCGGCCCTCGCCGTCAGCGCTAACAACGTTGTGGACGCGGACAGGATCGCCAAGGCAATGTGGGGCAGCGCGCCGCCGCCGTCACAAGAAGACACGATCCGGACCTATGTCCACCGGCTGCGCAAGTCACTTGGGCCACTAGGCAAGCAGCGAATCGTCGTCCAGCCGCCGGGGTACATCCTCCGCATTGATCCCGCTGACCTGGATATCTTGAAGTTTGAGTCCCTGGTCAGGCAGGGCAGGGCCGCCGTGGACGCGGGCAACTGGCCCATTGCCGCCGCCCTGCTGACGGAGGCGGAGTCCCTATGGCGAGGGACCCCTCTTGCTGATATTCCCCTCCGGCACCTGTACGACCGGTACATCAGCTACCTCGAGCAGACTCGGCTGACGGCGCAGGAGCTCCGCATCGAGGCGGACATCAGGGCCTCGCGGCACGGCTCGGCGACCACCATTCCCCAGTTGCAGGTCCTGGCCGCACAGCACCCGGAGCGAGAGCGCCTGTGCCTGCTGCTCATGCTCGCCTGCTTCCGGTCCGGCCGGCAGACGGAGGCGCTGGCCGCCTACAGCGCGGCCAGGGACCTCAGCGTGACCGAGTACGCCGTCGAGCCGGGCCCGGACCTCGTAGAGATGCAAAAGAGGATCCTGGCCCAGGACGCCTCACTGCTGGCCGAGCGGCTCGACCGGTTCGCCTGCGCCTGAGGGGAAAGGCACGGCTACCCTACGCGCACACCAGGCAGCCGGCCTGCGTGGTGACGGTGAAGGAGCCTGCGTGCTCGTCAGGAAAAATGCGGGCCGTGACATCGCGGACCACGGCCTCAGGGTCAGTGCTGCTCCTGGTCTCGGACATGGACCTGACGTAATCCGCGAGCGGCTCCGGGCCGGGCACCTGGAGCTGGGCGGGAAACTCGTGCCTGGTGACGGAGGGGAACACGGCCCGCAGCAGGGCCTCGCCGTCGTCGAGGCTGAGCCGCTCGCGCGGGTAGCCCAGGCCTGCCTGCTCGATCACTGAGCGCATTTCGGCCATGTGGCCGACGCCATTGAGGCCGACGACGAGCGTCCCGCCCGCGCGGGTCACGCGGCGCAGCTCGCGGATCGCCGCGGCTGGGTCCGGCACGTGGTAGAGCATGTGCATCGCCAGGGTCAGGCCGGCCGCGCCGTCCCTGAGCGGGAGGGCGGACACGTCACCGACGGCGAGCCGAGCCGACGGCGCCGCGGCCCGGGCCGCGGTCACCATGCCGGCCGACAAGTCGACGCCCAGGGAGCGCCCCCTGAAGCCGCGCCTGGACACCTCGGCCAGGTAGCGGCCGTTGCCGCAGCCGACGTCCGCGACCATGCCCGAGGACGGCGGGTCGACCAGGTCGAGGACCTCGGCGATCAGGTGGACGCGCGGCTGCTGGTAGGCGTAGATCGACTGACGGGCACGCAAGTTGACGTCCGACCGGTACTGCACGTCCCGCAGGAAGGCCCGGTCCGCCCACAGGTCAGCCATGAGGAGATCCCTTCTGCCGAGCGGCGGGCCGAAGCAGTCAGGGCCTGGGCGCCGACCCGCCCGCGATCTCATACGACCACACCTCGCTGTGCACGCCCACCGGCTTGGGGGCGGCACCGGTTCCTTCCCGCTCGGCCTCGGAACGGTGGCCATGGCTGAACGCGGGCGAGCTCAGCCACGCGCTGAACGACTCCTCGTCCCGCCAGCGGGTCACCACCAGCCACGTGGTCCGGTCGTCGCTCGGCTTGAGCAGCTCGAAGCCCTCAAAGCCGTCCTGGCTGTCGACCGCGCCCGCGCGGGCCGCGAACCTCCGGGCCAGCTCGTCACCACTGTCGGCGGGCACCGTGATCGCGTTGATCTTCACTACCGTCATGAACTCTTATCCCCTAGGACACAGAAGATGCCTGGCAACTCACGAGGACACTCTAGTGTGGCGGGCTCGGCCTGCTCGCCAGCCGCGCGCCACGTTCCGCTGGCGGTGCCCCAACCGCTGCCGGAGTATCCGCGTCTAGGTGGTTATGAGCACATCTCAGCGGTGGCTTCTCGCCGGGCCGGCGCTCCTCGCCTTCGCTCTCCTCGGCTGCGCCGTCCAGCCCGGGCACCCGGCGGCCCCGCTAGGCAGCCGGCCGGCCACTACGCCCTCGTCGGTCGCCCCGTCAGCAACGCCGCCCGCGGACTCGCCGGCCACCGCGTCGGCACCGCCGTCAGGGAACGTCTACACGACCGCGTTCCCCAACGTGACCTCCCTTTCCGCCCAGCCGGCCGGGATGTACGTGACCTGGTCGGCCGCCGGGTCCACCAGCGCGGATCCGCCCGACGCCTTCCTCACCAGGTTCGCCGCCGCGACCGGGCGGGTGGCGGCCACGCGCTCGTTCGGCCAGGCGTTCACCACCAAGCCCGTCGCCGCCGCTGGATGGCTCTGGACGGTGCTTTCCCGCCCGGGCGGCGCCTGGCTGCTGCGGCTAGACCCGCTGACGCTCGCGACCACCGCGACCACGCGCCTGGCCGGCACCGACGCCGACTCGCAGTATGGCGCGCAGCCGGTGGCGTACGCGGGCGCCGGCATCTGGGTCGCCGGCGGGGGCCAGCTCGTTCACGTCTCCCCCACCTCGATGAGCGCAATGCGGGCACTCACGCTGCCGGCCCGCTCGGCCGGCGCCAGCGCCGACGGGCAGGTGCTGGTCGTGAGCGAGGCCACCGCCACCGGCGGCACGATCGAGCGGCGTGACCCGGTGACCGGCGCGCTGCTGGCCTCCTATCCCGTCGCCGGCGTTACCGCCCCCGCCATCGAGTCCGTCACCAGTGACGGAGCCTGGATGGCCGAGCCGACCGGGATGCTCGGCTACGTCGAGCACTTCAGCACGGCCCTGGCACCCCAGCCGGCCACCGAGGCCGATGGGACCAATGGCATCCAGGCCGCGCTGGCGGACGGGACCCTCTGGGTGACCGCCCCGCCGGGCGCCCGCGGCCTCAACTACTGCGCGGACCCGGTGACCGGCCAGCGCCTCGCGAGCATCCCGCTGCCTGATGTCGCCCAGGACACCGTGGCCACCATCGGCTCGGCCTACGTCTACTACACCTACTACTCCAGCGGAGGCGGCGGCGGAGAGCGCATCGGGCGAGCCCAGGTCCCGGCCGCCTGCCTGCGCTGAAAGCCAGGAACCAATATTCGGTTGCGCCCGGCCGGCGCCTTGATGCAAGGTAGCTGCGTCATCCAGGCGCATGTCATCAAGACAGCGGCATCGTCGGCTCCATGAGCCGGCTGTGGAGAGGAGGGCCCAGTGTCCACGCCCGCCCGGGGCTTGATTCAGCCCGCCCTGACCGCAGCCCACTCAAGGAGCACCAGTAGTGCGCGACAGCGCCTTCTCCGATCACGGAGACGACCGCGGGGGCTTTGACCCCGCTTACGGTAAGATCCGCCGCGCCAATCGCGGCAAGCAGCGCAAGCGCCAGTTCGACGTCGACGCCGAGGTCGGCGCCAAGCGCAACAGGCACCTGCGGCGGCTGGCGCCACCGGACGCTGGCCACGCGACCGACGGCCTGCCAGAAGGCGATCGCTGGTCGACCTGGGATCAGTCAACGCCACTGGAACGCGGCCCCAAGCCGCATCCGAAGTGGCTGGTCACCGACCTCGCGGCGATCGACTACGAGCTCGGCGTCCTCAAGACGGGAAAAGAAGCCGACGTCTTCCTCCTCCGCCGCGGCCTGCCAGGAACGGACCGGTCCTGCCTGCTCGCCGCCAAGCGCTACCGGGACGCGACGCACCGGCAGTTCCACCGGGATGCCGGCTACCTCGAAGGCCGCCGCGTCCTCGACAGCCGGGTCAACCGGGCGATGGCGAACCGCAGCGAGTTCGGCCGGCAGGCGATCGCCGGCCAGTGGGCGAACGCGGAATTCAGCGCCCTCGTCAGCTTGTACAGCGCCGGCGTGCCCGTCCCTTACCCGGTGCAGATCCTGGGGACAGAGGTCCTGCTTGAGTTCATTGGCGATCCGGACGGCACCGGCGCCCCCCGCCTCGCCGAAACCCATCCCGGGCCGGCCGAGCTCGCCAGCCTGTGGGCCCAGCTTGTCCAGGCCATGGTGACCCTCGCCGGCGCCGGCCTCGCGCACGGCGACCTGTCCCCCTACAACCTGCTCGTCCACCGCGGGCGGCTGATGATGATCGACCTGCCCCAGGTGGTCGATATCATCGCCCACCCGGATGGCCGGGCCTTCCTCGACCGCGACGCCAGGAACGTCGCCACCTGGTTCGCGCGAGCCGGCCAGCGCGACGCGGACCCGCAGGCGCTGGCCCGGCTGCTGGCCCGCGAGGCCCGCCTGGACTGAGCCGCGCACATAGGTCGTCAACAAGGTCCTCGTGGGTCACAATGGCGTTAAATGACATGGGAGGCCCATCATGGCCCGCGACATCAAGACCGTCATTGAGGGGATGGCCTTTACCGAGTGCCCGCGCTGGCACGAGGGACGGCTCTGGTTCTCCGACTTCTACACCCACGGCGTGTACTCGGCGGCCGAGGATGGCAGCGACCTGCGTACCGAGGCCGAGGTGCCCGGCCAGCCCTCAGGCCTTGGCTGGCTTCCCGACGGGCAGCTGCTCATCGTCTCCCAGCGCGACCGCAGGGTGCTGCGCCGTGACTCAGATGGCACCCTCCGGACGCACGCCGACCTGCACGACATGGCCCCGGCCCACCTCAACGACATGATCGTCGACCGGGCCGGCCACGCCTTCGTCGGGAACTTCGGCTTCGACCTCATGGCCGGGGCGCCCCCGGCCACCACCAGCCTGCACCGGGTGGATCCGGACGGGACCGTGACCACGGCGGCTCATGATCTATGGTTTCCGAACGGGAGCGTGGTCACCGCGGAGGGCAGGCTGCTGGTTGACGAGACGTTCGGCAACCGGATCACCGCGTTCGACATCGCCTCCGATGGCTCGCTGAGCAACCGCCAGCCGTGGGCATCCTTCGGTGCGCTGCCGCAGGGGCCCGCGGCCAGCGAGGCGAACCCGGCGACCGTCATCGCACCCGACGGGTGCACGCTGGACGCCGAGGGCTGCCTGTGGGTCGCCGACGCGATCGGCGGCCGGGCGATCAGGGTCCGCGAGGGCGGCGAGATCATCGACGAGATCGTGCCGGGCAGCGGGGTCTACGCGTGCGCGCTCGGCGGCTCCGACGGGCGCACGCTCTACCTGTCAGTCGCTCCCGACTTCCTCGAGGCCAACCGCAGGCCAGTACGCGAAGCCCGCATTGTGGCGACCCGGGTGGAGGTACCCGCGGCCAGCTGACGACCGGGGCCCGCTCGCTAGATCTGGCCCAGCGGGTCCTGCGGGCCAGGGAACGGGACCGCGCCCGTCGTGCCGCTGGCGAACAGCCAGGTCTCCGCGCCGCTGGCCGGGTTGAGCCAGAGCAGCTGGCCGCGCCCGGTGCAGCCCTGCGTCTCGATGAGCAGCCGTGGTCCCGCCGCGGTGACGACCAGGTAGCTGGGAGAGGACGTGCCGGGTACCGGCACCGGGGCGACCGAGCCGCTGGCGGCCTGCTTGTTGACCTCCAGCGTGCCGCAAGCGCCCGCCGACTGCAGGTACAGGCCGGACGGCAATCGCCAGGCGTCCAGGTCGCCAAGGTCGTAGGAGGACTTGCGGAACGGGGTTAGCTCGGCCGGCCGGGCGCCATCGATCGGTACCAGGAACAGGTGCAGGTATTCCTGGCCGCCTGAGGCGGTGACGCAGCTGGCCAGCGCCGTGCCCGTCGTCCACCAGCGAACCGGCGCGCAGCCGAGCGCGGCCGGGACCACCAGGTTCCGCAGGGTCGCGCCCGCGCTGGTGACGAGCCGAAGGCCGGTCGGCGCGGAGATAGCGAAGGCGCCACCGTTCGGCGTGCTGATCCCGCTCATCCCGAACCTTGAGCTGCCCAGCGTCCCGGTCAGCTTGCCGGACAGGCTGTAGGTGGCCAGGGTGTCCGTCCGGCCCTGCTGCCTAACCGCAAGGACCTGCAGGCCCGCCGGCTCGGCGTAGCCCAGCGGGTAGCTGCCCGCCGGCAGGCCGAGCCTGCTCGCCTGCCCGGTCTGCAGGTTGAGCTGCTCAAGCTCGTTCGCCGAGCCCAGCTCGAACAGGGCCTCGGCCTTGCCTGCCGACCAGCCGACCAGCCCGCCGGGCGCGGCCCGCAGCGCGTACTTCGCGCCGGACGGGCTGGCCAGGTACAGCGTGACCGGCCCGTTCCTGGCCGCGGAATGCTCGGCGAGCACCCAGCCGTCCCCCACCGACTTCCATGGCACCGCCGTACCGCCGGGCGCTGGCGTCACCAAAGTCGCATTCGCCCCGGCGGACGCGAATAGCAGCACGGCAGCCCCGGATAGCGCGGCACAAGCAGCGCGCCGCCAAACCACACCGAACACCTCATTACGCCTTTCAACCAATGGGCGATAACACGCCCCTAGGACGCTGGGCCCGCTCTGGCGGTTGGAGGATTCTCGCGATATCCGTGGCTCGCCGCCGGGTCCCGGCCCGTTATGTATGCGTACTCAGTGATTGCGTAGCATGCGAGGGGTGAGTGACGACTAGGAGGAGGATCGTCGTGTCCCTGCTGCCCCTCACGCTGGCCGCCGGACCCTATGACCGGACCCGCGCGCTCGCTGATGGCCGGGTCCCGGTCGCGGGAGCCGACCTGCGCTACATCACCCTTGAGCCCGAGGAGATCTTCTTCCGGATGGTCTCCGGTGGCGAGTTCGACGTCAGCGAGCTGTCCATGGCCACGTATCACGTGCTCAGGGACAAGGCCCTGCTAGCGGGGGCCGCCGCCCCGTTCGTGGCCATCCCGGTCTTCCCGTCGCGCGCGTTCCGCCACACCAGCGTCTACGTGAACGCCGGCCGCGTCCCCGTCGGTGGCGCTGGTGCCGCCCGCGCGCTGGCCGGCGCCACCGTCGGCCTGGCCGAGTGGCAGCTGACGGCCAACGTGTGGATCCGCGGCATCCTGGCCGACTACTACGGCGTGCCGGTGGAGTCGGTCCGCTACCGGACCGGCGGGCTGAACGCTCCAGGCCGCCGCGAGAAGGTCGCACTCAGCCTTCCACCGTCGATCGACATCTCGCCGATCCTCCCCGGCCAGACACTCTCCGAACTGCTGTCCGCGGGCGAGATCGACGCGATTTACTCCCCTCGCGCGCCGGGGACATACGGCACCGGCAGCGTGCGCCGCCTGTTCGCCGACACCCGGGCCGAGGAGGAGCGCTACTTCGCCGAGACGGGGATCTTCCCGATCATGCACGTGATCGTCATCCGCAGGGACGTCTACGAGGCGAACCGCTGGCTGCCCAGGGAGCTCATGAAGGCGTTCACCGCCGCCAAGCAGGTCGCCTACGACGAGCTGGCCCGCACGGCCGCCCTGTCGATTTCCCTTCCGTTCGCCCGCGAGGAGTACGACGCCACGACGGCGATGATGGGCACCGATTACTGGGCTTACGGCATCGCGCCCAACCGGCATGTCCTGGTCGCATTCGCCCGCTATGCCGCCGCCCAGCACCTGATCACGCAGCTGCCCGCCCCCGAGGAACTGTTCGCCGATGAGGTCCGCGAGGACTTCGTCATCTGAGTCACCGGCCGGAACGCGGCCGGTGGCGACGGCCAGGCCACGATAAATGGCTAGACTCTAGTGATAGTTGCGGCAGACCTGTACATTTCTCAGCATGTCACTCGCCGAGACGCCCGCGGAGCCTGCGGTCCGGGTGTCGGCCGGCTGGACCAGCCGGTTCACGGTGCTCTGGTTCGGCTTCTGGATGGCGTGGCTGGTGCCCGTCCAGCTGGTCCTGCCGAACCAGTTCGCGGCACTGGACGCGGCGCACAAGGTGCGGGATTTCGGCATCACCAACGGGGCCGCCGGAGTGGTGGCGCTGATCGCGCTGCCGGTGGCCGGCGCGCTTTGCGACCGCACCAGGTCGCGGTGGGGCAGGCGGCGCGTATGGATGGCCGCCGGGGTGGTGGTGCTGGCCGCGTCCCTGGCCGCCCTGGGCCCGCAGCGCTCCTGGGCCGGGGTGATGATCTGCTGGATGCTTGCCTCGCTCGGCTTTTCCATCGCGTCGGCCGGGCTGTTCGCCGCCGTCGCCGACCAGGTCCCGGTGGCACAGCGGGGGATCATCTCCGGCGCGATCTTCGGGCCGCAGGCGCTTGGCCTGCTCGTCGGCCTGGCGCTGCTCGCGGAGGTGATCACCGGCACCGCCAGCGGGTACCTGGTGCTGGCGGTCGCCGTGGTGATCACGAGCATCCCGTTCGTGCTGCGGTACCGCGACTCGCCCTCCGGCGAGGCCAAGCCGCTTAGCCTGCGCGCCCTGACCGAGGCGATGTGGGTATCACCGCGGGCCCACCCGGACTTCGCCTGGGCCTTCGGCGGGCGGGTGGCGGTCAACGTCGGCAACGCCCTCGGCACCACGTACCTGCTGTACTTCTTCACCAACGGCCTGCACCTGAAGGACCCGGAGACGGCCCTGCTGTACGTCACCGCGGTCTACCTGGTGTTTACCCTGCTCACCACCTATGGCGGTGGCGTCCTGTCCGACCGGTCCGGGCGGCGCCGGGTGTTCGTCGCCCTCGCGTCGGTCCTGCAGGGCATCGCGGCGGTGCTCCTGGTGATCTGGCCGAGCTTTTCCACCACGATGGTCGCGGGCGCCTTCCTCGGGGCGGGCTATGGCGCGTTCCTGTCGGTGGACCAGGCGCTGGTGACCCAGGTGCTGCCGGACGCGGAGACCCGCGCCAAGGACCTGGGCATCATGAACATCGGCAACAACGTGCCCCAGGCCCTGGCCCCGGTGGCCGCCGCGCTGGTCATCGACCAGCTGGGCGGCTACCGGGTGCTGTTCGCGTTCGCCGGCATCTTCACGTTCTTCGGCGCCACCATGGTGTACCGCATCAGGTCGGTCAGGTAACAGGCGCGCCGCCGGCGTGGGCGGGCTAGCCGCCGATGGCGAGGGCGAAGATGTGCAGCGCGGCCGAGCCGGCGGTCAGGCCCTGGCTGACCGGCGGCAGCACCACGCCCACGACGGGCCCCGGCTGGTCTAGGGCCACCGATTGCTCGTAGGCGTAGACCGGGTGATCGTCTTGGGCGTTGCCCGGGGCGTTGCGGTAGGCCATGGTGATCGCCGCGGCCGATCCCGCGGGCGGCCCGTCGTACCAGTCCGGCGTGTCCAGCGTGAAGGCCTGGGTCGCGCCATTGGCGTAGATGATGGTGCCGGAGCCAGACGACGGGCCGTAGGTCGCGGTGTCGAGGAAGCCCAGCTCGCTGCCCGAGCCGCTGACCGCGATCTCCTGGCCGGAGGCGACCACGTTGCCGCCGCCGGCCGGCCAGGTGAAGCTGAGGCCGCCTGCCGTCACGGTCGAGCCGGGGCTCACCCCCGCGTCGGCGAGCGCCGTCGCCGAGAGGCTGTAGCCGGACCCGTCCAGGTCGGCCGCGCCCGTGTCGCTGTCGGCTGAGACGCCCACGTCGTCAAACGCGGCGCCCAGCGAGCTGTACGGCGTCTGGACCTGCAAGCCGCTGGTCAGCGTGGCTTGCCGGGACGGGCCGCTGGCGGCGTAGCTGGCCACGGCGGTGAAGGACGAGGAGCCTGGCGGCAGCCCGGTGGCGGGAGTCGCCGTGAACGTCGCGGTCACCGTGGCGCCGGGCGGGATCGACGCGAAGCGCGCCGGGCCGCCGGCCGACCATCCGGGGGCGGCGAGCAGCGTGACCGTCGCGTCCTTGAGGGCCAGGGCGCCCGGGTTGCCCAGCGTCGCGGTGATGGTGACGCTGGCGCCGGCCGCCGGGTAGCTGGTGGAGGGGCGCACGTCGAGGTACGGCTGCGCCGGGACCTGGAACGCCCCCACCGCGAGCGGCCCGGCCGACGGGTCAGTGACGGTGATCGCGTGCTCCCCCGGTGCCAGCGTCGTGTCGGTGAACGCCGTCTGGCCCGGATAGGTCGGCACGTCGCCGAGGGACCTGCCGTCGATGGTGACCTGAGCCTTACCGGCCGGCCCGTCGCCGGCCACGAAGGCGATGCTCGGGCCGCTGAAGTGCAGCGTGACCGCGGCGCCCTGCTCGGACGTCGTATGGGTGTCGCCCTGGTCGGCCAGCGTGCCCTGCGCGGACCAGTCACCGGTGTAGCTCAGTGCCTGGCTGTCGTCAGAGTAGACGGAGGTCGCGGGCCTGGGATCGGGGCCGGCGGCGGTCATGATCGCCTGGGCGGCCGGAGGCCAGGCCCCGCCGGAGACGACGGCCGGCGCGGTGTAGGTGATGTCCGTGCCGTTGTTGTTGGTGGCGCTGGTGGAGGAGTAGTTGACCGGTCCGACCGTGATGTTGTTGATCGTCGGGGTCCACATGCCGATCCAGCTGCCCCCGGCGGCGAAGTTCACCACGTTGTCGTAGGTGTGCCAGTAGGAGCTGCCCTCGTCCTGGTACAGCATGTTGTCGTCGTGGTTGCCGATGGACACGTAGTTGCCCGCGAGGATGGAGTCGACGCCGGCGCCGCCGGAGCCCTGGCCGCCGTTGGTGTAGATCGGGCCGCCGTCATACAGCGTGTTCATCACGTCGTGGATGTAGTTGTCGGTCACGACGTTGCCGCCGGCGTAGTTGGTGCCGTGCTCGCAGCTGGGCAGGCCCTGGGCCGACTGCATGGCGCAGGGCGAGGCGTATCCCCAGCCCCAGCCGATCGACATGCCGGAGTAGGGAGTGTGGCCGATGTCGTCGTGCGTGACGGTCAGGTCGCGGGTGTACCCGGCCCAGATGCCGACGGTGTCGGAGTAGTCCTGGCCCACCTGCGAGATCAGGTCATCGGAGATCGTGTCGCCTGTCGTCATGAGGGCCGGGTCGTTCTGGAAGTAGTCGTCGACCTCGCCGACGGAGACGCCGCCGCCTGCGGTGTCGGTGATCACGCTGCCGGTGACGGCCGAATCCTGCGTGCCGTCCGCCAGGTCGACCCCGGTCGCGCCGAGGTGAGAGAACGTGTCGCCGGCGAAGGTGATGCCCGAGCCGCGCGAGACGGTGACCGCGGCGGGGACGATAGCCGGAGCCGGCGTTGCCGCCGAGGTGTCCCAGAGCACCCCGGCCTGGTTGTCGATGTAGCCGGTGGTCGCCGGGAGGTTCCAGGTCGTGTAGGCGAAGTCGATGCCGCGCAAGGCGATGTCGTGGACCGGGCGGACCTGGCTGCCGATGGCCTCGAATCCGTCGATGGTCAGGTAGCTGCCGCCGGTCTTGACGATCCGTACCGTGTGCGTGCCCGTCGGCAGGCCCTGGACCGAGTAGACGACCTGCTGGGCAAGCCTGGTGTCGCCACTGGTGTCCTCGGTGAAGTCCTGGCTGGTGTCCTGCTTGCCGTCGACGTAGGCGTCGAAGCTGCCCTCGTCGCTGTAGGTTTCCGCCAGCACTTCAAGTCCGGTGCCCGTGAAGGTGTAGCTGACCGAGTCGCCGTTGCCGGTGGTCGCCTCCACGTCGTTGTCCAGGTCGCCCACGCCACGGTTCGTGTAGTCCTGCCACCCCGCCCCGGTGTACGACGCGCCCTGCGCGTCCTGGTTGACCGGTGCCAGGTGACCCGGCGTGCCCGCCACGGTCAGCAGGGACTGCGACACGGGCAGCTCAACGTCGGCCGTGGCCATGTCCTGGCCCGGCTCGGGAATGTAGTACAGGTAATCACTGGCCTGGTCCAGATAGAACTGCCCGGGCGTGGTGAGCAGCTGGTACGCGTCCTCCACCCAGGAGATGCCGGACATGGCTGGAAGCCCCGAGCCGTTGTAGGGGAAGCCGAGGTTAGGCACGCTGAGGTTGTTCGCCTGCCAGCAGCTCGGCAGGATGTTGATGTCCGACCCGCCGCCTGGGGCGGCCGTGATGCTGCGCACCGGGCAGCTCTCGTGCTTCCAGTCGCTGTTGTCCACGACCTGGATCTGATCCTGATTGCTGAACGAGGCGTACCCTCCGTCGCTCGTCCAGAACCCGGTCGCCGTGACCTGCAGGCCAGGAGGCGATCCGGCACTACGCGCGAGCTCGGCCCGCGTGCCGTCCACGAACAGCTGCTGGCCGCCCGCCGCGGCCGCGGCCGGTGGCACCCGGGCACGCCAGATCCCGAGGCCCTTGTCGTACTCGGTGAAGCCGGTGATCCGGTCCGCCCCGCTGATCACCGGGGACTGCCCGCCGACGGCCTGCCAGACCACGTCGTGCCCATCGCTGCCCGAGTCCGCGGGCCCGAGCGTGAAGCCTGCGGGCACCCGGTAGGTCCCGCCGAGCAGGTCAACGTCAATGTCGCCGGTCATGTGCTTGTCCAGTTGCTCCACCCGGACCCTGGCCCCGGCCAGGCCGCACGGGGCGCGAAGGTCGCACGTCCCGCCGGATCCTCCGGGCGCGGCGTAGAGCACCACCGGCCCGCCGCCCCCGCTGGCGCCTGGCCGCACCGTGGCGGCCTGAGCCGTGATGGCCTGAGCCGTGGTTGCCTGGGCCGTGGTGGCCTGGGCGACGAGCCCGCTGACCGCGAGGCACAGTCCTGCGACAACGACCATGCGCTTCTGCGTTCGCATCTGGTGCCCTCTCCAACCCACGGCGGCGCCGATTCATCGGATGCTTTCCACGATTCAACGCCGCCGCCCGGGTCCCGTCAAGGCTTCAATGCTCGGCAAACTGGGGTCTCAGTGTCCGGCAGGACCTCGACCCCTTAGCCCTGCCTTCTTGATTCGTCCTACCTATCTAGGGCATGGCCGCGATCAGCTGATTCCAGGCAAGCGCGGTGCCCTCGGCCAGGCAGCCGTCGACGACCACCTCGGTGCCCAGCGCGCTGACCTTGA
>Ga0335072_10000676_pt1 | contig 61898 bp, 56 predicted proteins | sample Lox_Sample_21_FD_206725 | JGI IMG/M metagenome (GOLD analysis project Ga0335072, IMG submission 206725) | Soil microbial communities from Loxahatchee National Wildlife Refuge, Florida, United States - Lox_Sample_2.1 | ecosystem: Environmental > Terrestrial > Soil > Wetlands | place: USA...
AACAGCGCCGGGCAGCCCACCAGTGTGCAGGATGCGCTAGGCGATAGGACCACCTTTGCCTACCAGGGCTACGACCTGCAGAGCATCACCGACCCGCTCAGCCGCACCACCACCTACACCGTCGATAACCTGGGCCGGCGCATCGCCACGCGCGACCCGCTGGGCAATGTCACGCTGACCCAGTACGACAGCAACGACCGGGTGGTGGCGGCCACGGATGCGCTGGACCAGACCACGGCCATGAGCTACGACGGCAACGGCAACCTCAGTAGCGTGACGCTGCCCAACAGCGGGGTGATCCAGTACAGCTACGACAACCGCAATCGGCTGATCGGCCGCACGGATGCGATGAACCAAAGCGAGTCGTGGACCTACGACGGGCTCAATCACGTCCTCAGCCACACCGACCGCAAGGGTCAGGTGACGGCCATCAGCTACGACGCCCTGAACCGCCGCAGCCTGGTCTCCTACGCGGACGGTTCGGGCGTGCAGGCCAGCTACGATGCGGGCAACCGCCTGACCGGCCTGATCGACTCGGCCAGCGGCACGCTAAGCTGGAGCTACGACGGGCTCGACGACGTCACCGGCACCAGCAGCCCGCAGGGCACGGTGAGCTACACCTACGACGCGGCAAGCCGGCGCACCAGCATGACGCCGGCGGCGCAGGCCACGGCCACCTACACCTACGACAACGCCAACCGCCTGACCGGGCTCAGCCAGGGCAGCGAAACGGTGCAGATGGGTTACGACATCGACAACCGCCGCACGCTGCTGACCTTGCCCAACGGGGTGACGGTGAGCTACGGCTACGACAACGCCAGCGAGTTGACGGGGCTGACCTATGCGCAGGGCAACGGGACCACGCTGGGCAACCTGACCTACGGCTATGACGGGGACGGGCGGGTCAACAGCAAGGGCGGCACGTTCGCCACCGACGTGGCGCCGACACCGACGAGCCAGCCGGCGACGTTTGATCTGAATGACCGGGAGACCAGCTTCAATGGGCAGGCGTTGAGCTATGACGCGGATGGTAATTTGACCAGCGATGGGACCAATACGTATACGTGGAATGCGAGAAATCAACTGACGCAGATTATTCAAAATGGAAATGTGCAGTTGAGTTATAGCTATGACGCATTGGGTAGACGTACTAGCAAGGTAGTTCAAGGTGCCGCAACGCAGTTCCTGTATGACGAAAATAATGTGGTACAAGAGACCCAAGGTGGCACAACAAACCCCATCTTGGTGGGCCTCGGAGTTGATGAGCGCTTCGCTAGAAACGATGTAACGGGGCGGGTGTATTACTTGACGGATAAGCTGAATAGTACGATTGCGCTAACTGACTCGATGGGCGCAATCCAGCAGCAATACAGCTACGATCCTTATGGCAACGTAACTGTGAGCAATGCGACGAAAGGGTTCACGAATCCGTACCAGTACACTGGGCGTGAAGCGGACTCAGCTGGTTTCTACTATTACCGGGCGCGCTATTACAGCTCTACTATGGGAGGTTTTATTAGTGAAGATCCCATTGGTTTTCGCGGTGGTCAACCGAGCTTCTATGGCTATGTGAATGGAGATCCAATAAACCTCATTGATCCATTGGGTCTTTGTGATACCGAGGCGGATCGATGCAAGAAGGTGAAGAATGACGGCATAGAATATTGCTCGGATAGAGAACTTCCTACGCGAGATGGCCTTGGGTGGGAGTTTCAGAATTGCCTAAACAAATACATTGAGGACCATGGGTGCGGGCCAGGCGGTACCCCATTGCCCCAGCCGGATGGAGCCCCTGCGCCGCTACCGCCGCCGTCTCCTCAATCTCGGTCACTGGAATACATCATTATTATTGGAATTCTGGGTGTGCTTGGTGGTCTCTTGGGCTCACCCGCGTAAGGTGATTTGGCACAGGTGAGGAGAAAAAAATGATCGAAAATTCGGATGTTGCAAAGCAGGTAAGTGAACTCATGCTCGACTACAGTCGTCGGCTTGACAGTTCCATTGCTCTAGTTAGAGATAGTTGTGATGCAGAAGAATTCAAAGGCTATCGGAGAGCTGTTGGTAAGGTATTAGGAGAAATCTATTTGGAAGTCCTAACTCCGCTATATCAGAAGCATCCAGACCTTAAGCCGCCTGGAATGGATTAGGCCTTAATCCTGCAGAGTGAATTGATCAGTTTTTCATAGGCGTCGTGGACGCTACATGGAGAGTTTTAGTATGAATCTTAACGATCCAAAAACTATCGCAGTACTGAAGCTGATCGAAATCTATGGAACGGCCACTGATGGGACAAAAAAGCAACTGGAGATCATTGGCGCTCTGGGAGCAGTAGGAGGCGAGGCGGCCGTAGAAAAATTGATACAAATACGTATACGTGGAATGCCAGAAATCAATTGGTGCAGGTAAGCCAGAATGGTGTGGCGCAGCTGAATTACACGTATGACGCGCTCGGTCGTAGAACAAGCAGGACAGTGCAAGGCTGGACACCGACGCAGTACCTCTACGATCGCTTTAATACGGTGCAGGAGGCGCAGGGCAGTGCAATCAATCCGATCCTCAATGCTTCAATGGGCAGGCGTTGAGTTATGACGCCAATGGCAATCTCACCTTTGATGGCACGAATACCTATACGTGGAATGCCAGAAACCAGCTCACGCAGGTGAGCCAGAATGGTGTGGCTCAACTGAGTTATGCCTACGATGCAATGGGCAGGCGCACGAGTAAGACCAACCAAGGAACGGCAACGCAGTTTTTGTATGACGGGGACAACGCCGTGCAGGAGGCGCAAGGCGGTACCGTCAATCCTATTTTGGTTGGCCTTGAAGATGATGAGCGCTTTGCGCGTAACGACGTTACCGGTCGCACGTACTTTTTGACGGATGCGCTGGGAAGCACCATTGCTCTAACTGATCTAACGGGTGCGATCCGCGAGCAATACAGCTATGACCCCTACGGCAACGTAACGCCGAGTGACACAACAACGGGATTCACGAATCCCTACCAGTACACGGGGCGCGAAGTGGATGCGCCTGGTTTGTATTACTACCGTGCGCGCTATTACAGCCCGATGATGGGTGGGTTTATAAGCGAGGATCCAGCAGAGTTCCTCGGGGGACAGCTCACCTTCTACGGTTACGCTGGTGGCGATCCGTTGGACTTTACTGATCCGATGGGGCTTTTCCCTGGGAACAGTGGTGAACGTGGATGGTCAGGTGGTGCGGGCGGAACTGGTAATCCAGGAAAGCACTGGAAGTGATGATCCAAAAAATCCGGGTTGGGGATGGCAGAAAAATCCTCAAACGGGGAAGAAAACTTACAAGAAGCGGCCGCCATACATTTGCCCAGATGATCCTGCTAAGCAAAAAATGGATCCGTTTGAATCATTAGAGCCGCAGATGTATCCAGGCGCATATGCACCGAATACTTCACCTGCGTATCCCGGTGCATATGCGCCAGACTACGACAACATGCCAACGACTTATCCGGGCTCTTATGCACCAACTCCAGCCACGAAGGCCATTACGGTCGGCGGCGTCATAGTTATCATTGTTATTGTTGCTCTTGTGCCGGTGGGGGCGTGATGAAAAAGTCTAAAAGCACTATCTCAACTTCCGCAGCTGAATTGAAATCAGAGGCCAGAAAATTACTCGAAGAAGCATGTGACTTGTTCGAGTCTGGAGAGCGGTCGAGGTCGATCAAAATGTTCTTGAAAGCTGCGGAAGAAGGAAGCCGCGAAGCGCAGGTTAATCTCGCCAATATTTACGATGAAGGGGACGGGATTAAGGCCGATTTTGATAAGGCCCGTTATTGGTATAAGCGCGCCATCACGGGTGGGAGTCCGGAGGCGGCATATAACCTCGGCATTAGTTATCTAAATAGAGGCGATGCCCGTTGGGCTCGCCACTGGCTCCGTGTGGCCAAATCAATGGGCGATGAAGATGCTGAGGAAAAGCTTGGCCAGTTGGATGGGTAGTGGTTCCACGTCTAGTTGTGCTGATGTCGAAGGATGCAAAAGCTGAGATGATCAGCCCATGCATCGCGACATCCTCGCCGACCATCCCGAATTTGCCGCCACACCTGGCATCTTGAAAAACATCGAGCGCGTGGTTGCCGCTGCCGAAGCGGTGAGCGGCGACCACGACCACGCGCTGGAATGGCTAACGAAAGCTGACCCGCTCCCCATAGGCTTTACCAGCGGAAGGTTCGTAAAATCCGTCACTCTGTGAGGGCGGACATGCGTAAGAGTCGATTCACCATCGAGCAGGTCATCGGGCTTCTCAAGCAAGTCGCTGTCGGCCCTGACCGGCGGCCGATCGCGCCGGAGGCTTGTTGCATTACTTCGCCTCGACCGAATTCGGTTGAGCTGGTTGGGTGTTGCCGCGCACCTGACGGCGCTAGCAAGCTGAGTCACGGTGACGATGTCTTTGATAAGAAACGCCGCTCGTCACGCCGTCTTTACAAATTCCGTGTGCGGCCCTTGCTAGCATTCTCTTGGGGAATCCAGTTCGGAAGGCGGGGCGGCGGATACGTATGTTGCCGCGGCGTCTACCGCCGTCACGTTGGCCTGTTGGGCCCTCAGGCGAATCACATTCCTCTTCAGCGATAGCGAGAAAGCGTTTTCCGAAGCAGCGCATTGTGCGGGACGGGGAAGTGCCATGGCGGATCTTTTGATCTACGTAAACGGCGGTGAAGCCGGCAAGGTTTACGAGGCGACGGTGGGGGAGCGGCTGACGTTCTCGGTGAGATGCTCCGAAGGTGCCGTGCTTAATCCTAGCTGGCATATATCGGGTGGTTCGGCGTGCGGCGATTTTCAGATGGCCAAGAACGCATCTGTGGAAACGCTGGCCACGATGGGGCACAGCGCTACCGCGTCCTGGTGTGTGGCGTGTACCGGGCAGGCGCGTGTCACGGTGCGTGCGCAAGTGGATGGAAAAACGTTGGATGCCGAGTTGCGTCTGAATATTTCTGCGCCAAAGGTGCTCACGTTCTCGGCCGAAACCGACGATATCCATATCGATCTTGTCGATAGCGATTTTCACGTCAACGGTGCGCTCTACCTGACCTTTGGCGGTCTAAAAGCAAAGCGCAAGCCAGGCATCGCATGGACGGCGAAATTGCTGGGCGCGCCGGCGAAGGCAGGTCGATATGCCTTCGTGCAGCTGATGAAAATTGACCGGCAGAAAAGTTACCAGGGGCAGGTATTGAAGGATTGGGGTGGCACGTCGGGCGGCGAATGGGTGCTGGATGAAGATGTCTTCTACGGTACGACCGAAGGTACCGACCCTGCGCTGGGTCAGGCCGAAGGCGACGCGGAGGATTATGTCGTTACGGAATGGCCACGCGAGTCCACCTTGATCAAGGGTGAAGATAGCCCGGGCACGCCGTTGTTCACGGTCATGCCGGAGGGGGCTCGTTTCAGGTTTGACGAAGTGAAAATCAAGGAGCAGTTCCAAACGCATCTGATGTTTCGGCCCAATATGCCCGACGACAGCATCTGGGTTTCCATCGCGCGCCTGGATTGGTATTGGGAGGCTCACGCCAAGTTCAAGGATGGCGCGTGGGAGCTGTTGTCCGCCGACTTTGAAGTCGATCCGGTGGCGGAGAAGGGTTACGACTTTCCGCGCTGGTCAAATAACCGCGACAAGATATTGAAAGTGTGAACGTGGCGATGAAAGCCACGGGTTGACGCTTTCCCAGGGGCATCCAAGGCAGGGGCGCGTGTCGTTCTTACTCGATAGGCACCTTTGATCAATCTCGATTCGAGGTCGCCAACGTGCCAAATGTATTTGTAAAGTTTACGGATAAGCCGCACGTACAGGTCAGTGCGAATGCTGGCGATAGCGTGGACGCGATCGTGAGGCGGGCCTATAACGCGGCATATGCGGGAAGCACCATGCCGGCGGCCGTGGAATTAAAGGTGTCTCGCGGTAGCAAGGTGCTTTATAACCTTTCCCATACCGTTGCCGAGCTTGATATTCGCGAAAACGAAACCCTCAATGTGGAGCTTCCCCGAACGATGGAGCCCATGAGGGATGATGGCGTCCTTGACACGTTAAGGCGGTTCCTAAGAGTGTCGGCTGGAGAGCTGGGCGATGGGGAGGTGACGTTTATCAGCGTCGCCTGCTTCGACAATAACCATGGCTGGGACTCCATCATCCGGCAGCAGTGTCCGGTGCAGCTTCTCCGTTATTGCGTGAACAATGGGATCGATCTCAACATTATTTTGATCGATCCGGCGTTTGCGGATTCCAGCCTGAAGTACCCCCAGATTTACGATCAGCAGGAGTGGCGGTTGCTGTCGCAAGAAGATGATGGGAAGGTGCGACAGTACAGCTATACGCCATCCGTTTCGGCGGGTGCCTGCGATGTCTGGCTGACGGTGTTTTCGGCCAGCCTTTCGGAATTTAGTATGGAGCTGCGGGATAAAGGCAAGATAATCGCTGGATTATCCATGCCCGAAATGTTTGCGGTGTTGCAAAGTTCAACGATAACCCGATCCTGCCTCATCTGCGGGTGCTTCGCGTTTCCGGAATTGAATGCCAGGCAGTACTTCACCCTGGGGGCGAGCGAGGTTATCAAAGGCACCGGGTTTGCGGTCAATCCGCCGTAGCCGCCGATGATTTTCAAGGACGTTTCAACGCGTGGCCGTACGTTGATGGGGCGATTCGCAACGGTCAAAGGGATTCGTCATGGGGGAACGATCTTTCCAATGAATGCCGATGTAGCAAAGCCGCTTAGTCCCTTCCTGGCGTAGTAGTTTGGCGAACATGGCGTCGATGACGGCGCATCGTTTCCACGGGCTGAAATGGGGGTGGTGTGATGGCGACAAAGGATGATGTAAAAGGCCATTTCGATAACTATTCCGAATACTCGAAGACGTTGAGGTCGTGGCTGGTGGCGTACGGTATCGGCGGTCCGGTCTTGTTTTTGACCGGTCACGATGCGCCGGACAAGATTTCCCATTCGCCGCTGTTGGAACTGATCATTTCGTTGTTCGTGAGTGGGGTTGCGTTTCAGATCTTGCTGGCCTTTATCAACAAATGGGCAGCATGGCATATGTACAAGGGCGAGCTGGATCGCAGTTACAAGGACACCTCCTCTTACGGTGTATGGAGCTGGATAAATGAGCAGAACTGGATCGACTTTTTGATCGACCTGGGGGCGCTGCTGGCGTTTTCGGTGGCAACCTATATCGTGTTGCACATTCTGCTGGGCAGCTAGGGTTGCCAAGATAAGCACCTGCGATGCCGTCCCAAACGCGGGCCGGCGGAGGCGAGAGACGGCCGCCGTGCAAATTGGCCGCATCCAAACCGCGACATTTGGCCCCAGACGGTTCCTGCCGCAGCCCCTACACTGGCTAAAACCGTGGGGAAGTACGGATGCCTAATGCAAGCGTAGGACGGTTCGTGTTTGCGGCAACCATGATCGCGCTGGGTATCCAGTGCCTGATACTGGGGCGTTACGCCGCGCTGTGGCAGCCATTGGATCTGAGCGCTCCGGCGAGCGAATGGCTGCCTTATCTATGTGCGCTCCTCACCCTGTGTTGCGGCGTGGGACTGCTTTGGCAGCGCGCCGAAGCCGCGCTGGTGTTGCTGGTGTATTTTCTAGCCTGGCTGCTGCTGTATCGGGCACCGGATTTTTTTTCCGCCACCGTGCAGGATCCCTGGTACGGCAGTTGCGAATGCGCCGTGTATGTGGCGGCATCCTGGGTATTGTTCGCGCGGTTATCGACGGTTTGGAACATGTCACGCGGGTTTCGCTTGGCCAGCGGCGATAGCGGCGTGCGTATCGCACGGGTGTTCTATGCGTTGGCGATGATCTACTTCGGCATCGGGCATTTGCGCTATTTCAAGCAGACGGTCGTACTGGTGCCTGCGTGGCTTCCCTGGCATACAGGCTGGGCGGGCTTCACCGGATGCGCCTACATCGCCGCCGGTATTGCGATGCTCACGGGTATTTGCGCGCGATGGGCGGCGGTGCTTTCGGTGGTGCAAATGGCGGCCTTCACGCTGTTGGTATGGGTGCCCATCCTGATAGCGGGCGCCTCGGCCTACCAGCACAGCGAAATCGTCGTGTCGTGGGTGTTGACCGCAAGCGGGTGGGTGGTCGCGGATTCGTATTTCAAGCATAGGGGCCGGAGATAGGCGTGGCCATCTCCGGCCCACTTCACACGCGCGACGGTCGCCTGGGTCAGGCGGCAACCGTTTCCGCCGGGCCCGCCACCACGTCATCGCCGCACACGTCGCGCCATAAGTAGTACATCATCCCGAACATGGATGAGAACATAAAAAGCAGAAGGGCGATGTAGAGCGGAACCAGCAGCACGAACATCAGCCAGAGGCCGACGAACTTGCCGATCACGGTAAGCACCAGTACGACCAGCGCAAAAACGAGGCCCACGGCCACAAAGCTAAGCAATACGCAAAGCGCGTAGACGACTAGCGGCAGCACATTTTTTAGGGTGCCGATCACGCCATCGCCGAACGCCGCGAACACATTGCGACGGCGCAGGGCCACTTGGCCGAGCCCAATCGAATGGAAACCCATCAGAAGCAGGCTGCCCACCATAATCAACAGAAAGGTGGTGCCGAAGCCTGCGGGCAATGTGGTCGCAGGCGGTTGGTGGGTCGCTTGCGCCTGCAGCACTTGCGCGTACCAGTGCAGGACATCGCCACCGACCGTGGTGAGGATAAGGGCGAAAAAGGCGACGTAAACCACTGCCTGCACCACACCGTAGCCGATCACGCGCAACGCCTCGCCCTGGGCATAGAGTTTGAAGATGTCGCGCGCACGCGTGGGCAGCCCGCGTTCCGTGGCATCGATCATTTGCAGGTAGCCGGCATAGATAGGCATGAGCAGTAGCGACGCCAGCATGGCTATCGCCATGATCCAGCCCAAAGTGGCCAGCGCATTGGTGCCTGTATGTATCGCATGGAGCCGTATCGGCGTGGTGATCAGCGTCGGTATCAATGCCATAAGTGTCGTCAGGGCCGCACCGCCTAGCAACTGCTTGGGGTGCTGGAAAGTAACGCTGACGCCACGAGTCAGCCAGCCGGCGCCGGCACCCGGTCCCTTGGATCGTGTTGCCATGATATGGATTCCCCTATGACCGGCGCCCCCGCGCCGTGTTGGCCAAGCATAGCAAGCGCGAAGGACCGTGGCGCCCCTCATCCCGCAGGCCGTGCGCCGCCGCTCTGATCGGGCTTGGACACTAGCCGAGGTGGATCAGCAAACGCAGCGGAGCTTGGCGCGGTAACCAGGCCGGTCTATAAAGGCTGGACCCGGTGCGGTGAGGCTTGTCGATGGTGTTTACCGTAAAAATCAAAGACGGGCGCGAGAAGTCCGCGCTGCAGCGTCACCCTTGGCTGTTTTCCGGTGCGTTGGCGCCGCTGGCGGGTGCCCCGGCATCGGGTGAAACGGTGAAGGTGCTCGACACCCACGGCCGCTTTCTCGGCTGGGCCGCATGGAGCGGCGAATCGCAGATACGCCTGCGCTTTTGGAGCTTCGACGAGCGCGAAAGCATCGACCGTGATTTCTTCCACCGTCGCCTGAGCCGTGCCATGCAGTTGCGTGCCGGCATGGCGCAGGCGGGTGATGCCATGCGCCTTGTGCATGGCGAATCGGATGGATTGCCCGGGCTTATCGTCGATCGCTATGGCGACGTGCTGGTAGTGCAGTTGCTTTCGGCGGGCCCGGAAGCGTGGCGCGAGGTTTTGTGCGATGAGCTGCAGGCACTGACGGGTGCGCGAGCCATCTACGAGCGCTCCGACGCGGACGTGCGTGAACTGGAAGGCTTGCCGTTGCGCAGCGGGCTTCTGCGCGGTGACATGCCGCCCGTCACGGATATCACCGAGCATGGCCTTCGTTATCGCGTGAACGTGGCGCAGGGCCAGAAGACGGGCTTTTATCTCGACCAGCGCGCGAACCGGCAGCGCATCGGCAGCCTGGCGCGCGGGGCGGATGTACTGAACTGCTTCTGCTATACCGGCGGCTTTTCCCTGGCCGCCTTGCGCGGCGATGCGCGCTCGGTGGTGTCGGTGGATAGCTCCGGCGACGCGCTGGATGCCGCGCGCGTCAACCTGAGCTTGAACGACCTGCCCGCGGACCGTGCCCAATGGGTGGAGGCCGATGTGTTTCAGTACCTTCGCTTGCTGCGCGACAAGGGGCAAAGCTACGACTTGATTGTGCTCGATCCGCCGAAATTCGCACCTACCGCGCAACACGTCGAACGCGCCTCGCGTGCGTACAAAGACATCAACCTGTGGGCGATGAAACTGCTCCGCCCCGGCGGCCATCTCGCCACGTTCACCTGCTCGGGCGGCATGACCGCCGAATTGTTCCAGAAGGTGGTGACGGGCAGCGCATGGGATGCGAAATCCCAGATGCAGTTGATCGAGCGCTTCACCGCCGATGCCGACCATCCCGTGTCGTTGAATTTCCCGGAAGGCGACTATTTGAAGGGGTTGTTGTTGCGAAAAGTGCAGTGAAAGCGGCAGCGACATGCTTGAAACACGGCTTGCGTAATAATTTGCGCGGGCCGACGCCGCATTGGGAGGCACCCGCTGGCGTTCTGATGCGCGATAAGCCCAGTTTGGTATTCTGTCGGCCCCGTGGTGTCGGCACCTTCAAGGCTGGCGGAGAGTCAGGCATGACCATGCGTACACGCGCTCTTTTGGCAACGGCAGTGTTGCTGGCCGGCTGTGCCAGCAACCCGGACATCGAGGTCAAGCATCGCGTTCCGCGCAATAGCACGGTGGCGGTGGTGATGTTCCAGGACTGTACCATCGCCCATCAAACCGACTGCGATGGGTCGGGGGCGCATGCCGGTGCGCTGTTCGCGCGCGTGCTGGCAGACAAGCCTGGCCTGCACACCGTCGCACTGCCCAGGCCCGTTGGGCCGAAGGTGCAGCTCAGCGACGATGCGGCGGTCGCCTATGCCAAGGCCAAGGGCTACCGGTACGTCATCAATGGCCAAGTGCAGGATTACTACCGCGCCGCGATGGTGGCCCTGCACCCCAGCCGCGTGGGCGTCACGCTGCGCGTGCTCAGCGTGAAGGACGCAAGTGCGCTGGCCAGCTATACCTACCAGGAAAAATCCACAGCACATATTTCGACGGCCGACGACATGCTGGAAGACATGGCCAAGCAACTGTCCAACGGCATCATCACCGAGCCAAAGAGCCGTCATCAGGGCGACTATATGTTTTACAAGGGCAATAATGGCTGAGCGTGACACGCCGTTCCAGGCTCGCGTGAGGCCCGCAGGAACCACATTGGCGAATGTCGAGGTACAAGGTTAAAGCATGAACAACATCGATGCCGGCTATCCGATCGGTCAGGCGGGGCAGCCTTGGGGCAGGGCGGAAAAGGAAGCGTGGCTGGCGCGGCAGGTTCGTCAGCGCAGCTATGAGAAAGACGTGCTGAGCGCGATCGATGGGTTGCGCACCCATTTGGACGTATCGGAATACGGACGGCTGGATTATGCGCAAGGCAGCTTTCCGCTTTTTTCGTTGCGCAGCCGCAACTGGCGCGATGCGCTTGCGGTGATGCTGGTGACCGGCGGCGTGCATGGTTACGAAACCAGCGGCGTGCACGGCGCGCTGCGTTTCGCGCAAGAACATGCGGCCCATTACGCCGAGCGCGCGAACATTCTGATTGCGCCGTGCGTCAGTCCGTGGGCGTACGAGCGCATCCAGCGTTGGAATCCCGATGCCATCGACCCGAATCGTTCGTTCCACGACAACAGCCCGGCGGGCGAGTCGGCCGCGTTGTTGCGTCTGGTGGCGCCCCTGCGCGGTCGCTTTTTGATGCATATCGATCTACACGAAACCACCGACAGCGATGAAGCGGAATTTCGCCCGGCGCTGGCGGCGCGCGATGGCAAGGTGTTCGAGCCTGGCGAGGTGCCGGACGGTTTCTATCTGGTGGACGATGAACATAACCCGCAGCCGGCGTTTCAGCAGGCGGTGCTGGCGGCGGTGTCAAAGGTGACGCACATTGCACCGGCGGATGCGAAGGGACAGATCATCGGCTCGCCGGTGGTGGCGCCCGGTGTGATCGAGTATGCGCTGAAGGCGCTCGGGTTGTGTGCCAGCATCACGGGCGCGCGCTATACGACAACTACGGAGGTGTATCCCGATAGTCCGCGTGCGACGCCGGAGCAATGCGTGCAGGCGCAGGTGGCGGCGGTGGGTGCGGCCATGGCGTTTGCGCTGGCGAACGGGTGAGGGTGTTTTTAGGGTGAGGGGGTGTGCGCCCCATGGAGCGATGCTGTCGGCCATATCCCGGCTATGGCTATTCCCTTGCGGCCATCGAGCCGATTCACCTGACCGCGCCCTGCATTGATTCGCGCGGTTGTTCACACCCTCACCGTCATTGCGGTGAACGTCGGAATGACGGTGAGGTGCTGGCGGGTGCTCAGGCGATAAGTGGCGTCTCCAGTCGACGCCTTGCGGTCAGTTGCAAGTGCGCGTTACCGGCGCAACACCATCGCCTTCGCGTATCTCGGCAAGCGCCGCGTCAATCTGCGCGATGACCCCGGCAAAGAATCGACTGATCTCCAACCGTTCCGATGTGCGGTGAGGGTGGGTACTTTCGATGGCGTCATCGCAGCGGATAACCTGTGCCATCTGCACCAGCATGGTACGCACTTCGTGCAGTTCGTCGTAGATATGTCGCGTAAGGAGATAGCGCCGCTCGTCGGCCGGCGGAAGGTTGTTTCTTTTCATGGCTTGGTCACACCTTATGTTGGAGCCCGATGCGGTTATCGCTGCGTACGCCGTCCAGCGCCCGGCCCATCAACGGGCGGGTCTCTATGGAAAAGTCATTGACGTCTGCACGGGTAAGCACCAGTGTCTGGTGGCCAGTCTCATGGATCTCATCGTTGTAGGCCGCCTGGGCCATCAAGGTCAGCCCGGTCCGGGGAGGGGGTAAATCCACGTAGTGGTCTTGCGACAGCACGTAAAGCCGCGGGCCGCTTGGGCCGCCATATACATCTTCCATGTCCTTTCTCCACGCGTTTAGGTCGCGCCGCGCATTGCACGCGGGCGCGATAGGGTCGCAGGAAAAATCCTGCTCGTTTTGTAGGAGTTGGCTGACTCCCAGTAGGACGAAAACCCTACATAGCTCGCCGTCGCGGGGGGAACGCGGAGGGGAAGTAAGGCGAATGCACCGCTGCGGGGGTACTTGGGCGTACGGGTGCCGTATGATCGAGCATAACCATAATCAACTCTCTGGTTTAGTTGGTGGTGGCCAGCGGATCGTTTGGGTTCCTACCCCAGGCGATCCGCGCCTTACTTCCATCATGTCGGGCGTGCCGTGGCCATCCAGCAAGATGGGCACGCCCGACATGCGAAAAATGGCACATATACCAGCGTCTGTATGTCGGACTGGAGCGATTGGTTGTGTTGGCATTCGCCTACACGGCGCAGGCGAACGCCTAGGCCGGTGCAGCGTTGCGATAGTCGCCAAAGTTCATGGCGATGGCGCTATCGACGGTAGCCGTTCAATGTGCCGCTGGAACTGCGTTAACGTCGCGCCGGTGAATTCAGGCCGGGCAACGTTGCGTGCGTGAGCGCATCAAACGTATTCGACGCCTTTGTCTTGATCGTAGGGATCTTCTTCTCCGCCGACCCATTGCCGCGCCAGCAGCGCGCCGAAAGCCTCGGCGGTCAGCGGCTTGCCCAGCAGGTAGCCTTGCACCTGGTCGCAGGCCATCACCTGCAGCTCGGACAGTTGCGAGTGGGTTTCCACGCCTTCGGCCACCACTTCCATGTTCAGCGAATGGGCGAGGGCGATGATCGCCGAGACGATGGCGCGGCCTTCGTGACCTTGCGCATCCAGGCCGCTGGTGAAGAAGCGGTCGATCTTCAGTTGCTTGACGCGGAAGCGTTCAAGATAAGCCAGGCTGGAATAGCCCGTGCCAAAATCATCGATCGCGATCTCGAACCCCGCCTGCTGGAAAGCCTGGATCATCTCCACCGTTTTGGGTGCGTCGTGCATGGCTACCGCTTCGGTGATCTCGAAGATGATCTGTTCGCAGCGCACGTATTCGTTCTTGACGATTTCGACCATGGTGTCGATGAGATCGGGTTGCGCCATCTGGCGCGGCGAGAGATTCACCGCCACCTTCATGTTCGCCAGCCCCGCGTGCTGCCAGAGGCGTATGTATCGGCACGTTTCGCGCACGACCCATTGGCCGATCTGCACAATCTGGCCGGAGCGTTCGGCCGCCGGGATGAATTCCGATGGCATCAGCAAGCCCAATTGCGGATGGTGCAGGCGGATCAGCGCTTCGGCACCGATCAGTTCACGCGCATCGCCGCGGAATTTGGGCTGGAAGCGCAGCGAAAAATAGCCTTCATCCAGCGCCACGCGCATGGTGTTCTGAATGTGCAGCTCGCGCATGGCCGCTTCGTTCATGCTGGCTTCGAAGAAGCGCCAGGTGGCGCGGCCCGCGCGCTTGGCTTCGTACATGGCCGCATCGGCGTTCTTCAACAGGGTATCAGCGGTTTCGCCATCGCGCGGAAATAGCGCAATGCCCACGCTGGGCACCGCCTGGATAGGGTGCTCGTCGGCCCAATGGCCGCGGCTCATGCGATCGAGCACGTTTTGCGCCACGTCTTGCGCGTCGTGCGGCGAGGCGAGGTTTTCCATCAGCACCACAAACTCGTCGCCGCCGAGCCGGGCAACGGTGTCGCCATCGCGCACGCAGTGCTGCAGTCGTCGCGCGAAGGCTTTAAGCAGTTCGTCCCCGGCCGCGTGGCCGAGCGAATCGTTGATGGTCTTGAAACCGTCTATGTCCATGAACAGCACAGCGAACACTTCCTGCGCGCGCTTGGCGTTATGCACCACGGTCTCGATGCGCTCGACCAGTGCGCGGCGGTTGGGCAGGTCGGTCAACGCGTCGTAGTTGACCATGCGCACGATCTGGTCGTTGAGTTCGGTGACCGATCCGCTCAGCAGCGCGGTCCTTGCATCAAAGCGCGAAAGAACCAGGGTGAGCGTGAGAATGGCGAAGGTGAGCACGCTGATGATGGCGGCAAGCCAATGCGCATCGACGCCATCGGCGGCCCCGCAAATGGAACCCGGTGCAAAATCGGCGGCCGCCATGCCGGTGTAGTGCATGCCGGTGATCGCCATGCCCATGATCAACGCCGCGCCGGTGCGCTTGGCGATAATGTAGTGCTGGCGCGCGTCGCTGAGCGTTTGCGCGATCCACAGTGCCGCTGCCGACGCTGCGATGGCAATGACGATCGAGGCGGCGAACAACCACGGGTCGTAGGTGATATCCGGCGACATGCGCAACGCGGCCATGCCGGCGTAATGCATGCCCGCAATGCCCAGGCCCATCAGCACGCCGGCGATGGCGATCCCGCCCAGGCCCAGCCGCGAGCGCGTAGCCACATACAGCGCAAACCATGAAACGAGTATCCCGATCAGCAGCGAGCCGGCGGTGATGGCCGGATCGTAGCCGAGCGGAATCGGCAGCGAAAACGCCAGCATGCCTACGAAATGCATCGACCAGATACCCACGCCCATGGCCACCGCACCGCCGGCCAGCCACTTATGCCGCCAGGCGGCGTGCTTGAGCAGGGCGATACGGCCCGCAAGATCCAGCGCCGTGTAAGAGGCCAACGTGGCCACCATGAGCGAGACCGCCACAAGCAAAGGGTTATAGGTACTTGGCATAGTCACGGTGGTGGGTGGGTATTGGCTTGCAGTAGAACGTATCGGCATGGCGCCGTACGCACTGAAGGCACAGGCCGTTTTGGGCACTCGCAGGCGGGGCGGGCGGCATAAACTGACGCAAATGGACAGTTTGCCGTCGCGCCGTTCACGCAAATCGAGTCACTCCCGATGGTTTGCAAAGGAAGGGCCAGCGCGCAGGCGAGAGGGCAAACCTGAACGAAGCTAAGCCCGGCGCCCCCGTGAAGGCCCTGGACCGCGGATGCCCGGTAGCGGAGAAGCCAGGAAAACTATGCCGGGCGGTTCACAGGCTTGTTCTGCGGCTGCGGCTCTCCGTCAAGGGAAAGCTGGATCTGCCGCGCGGACGTGTCGGCATTGCCTTGGGTCATCTCGTAAGACCTGTTGAAGTTATTGGTCGGAAACCATTGCCAGCGCGGTTCGAAGTTGTTGCGATTGCTTGGATCGTCAGGGTCGAGCGCATTGTCCGCATGGCCCGGATCATCGACGGGAGTAGCTGGTGCTTTGATCATCGTGTAGATCGGGTAGCCGTTGGCGAGGCCGTGGCTACCGAGCCCACCGATCGCGCCGCCGATGGTGCCGCCGCGAGTGCCGCCGATGGCCTTGCCAATGGCGCGGCCGACAGGATGAGCGACTCTGGACGCACCAAGGGTGACTACATCGAACGCCGCCGAATAAACTGCGTCACTCTTTTCCGATTTCGTCTTTGCGAAAAGGCCTTTCAGTGCCCCCGGGGCCAGTGGTGGAAGGGGCATGTAGTTCACCAGCCTATAGAACTTCTTGTTGTTGATATCTGTCCTGGACGTGATATCGAATTGCGCATCTTCTTTGTCGTGCCGCTGGTTGATGGCGAGCAGGCCGCCGAAGGGATCGCGATGCATCTCCTTGTCCTGGGAAAACGGGTTGCTCCGTACGTTGCGCAGCCAGTGGCCGGCCTGGCCCCAATACGTTTCGGTGCCTGAGCCCAGCGCCGCCATCACCCCATAGGCATCCGATCGGCCGCCGGCATCGTTTTGCGAAAAATGCTTGACGGCAAAGAAGGTCAGCGCGTTTTGGGTGGCTTCATTGAAGTGCTTGGCATCGACAAATTTTTTCTGCCAATCTTCCGGGCTTTTGTATGAGGTGATCGGCGTTTTCTCGCCGCGCAGATAATTGAGCGTGCGGTCCTTGCCGACAATGACGAGGCCGTCATTGGATTGATATCCGGCGATTTCCAAGGGATAGACCTTGGGCGGATCCTTGTCGTTGGGATCGGGGTTGAAGGCACGCTTGGCCAGTGCATAGCTGTCTTCATCCAACAGCCCCAAGGCGTACTGCTTGTCGATGCCCAGGTTCGCCTCGGTCTGGGCGATGTTGCGCATGGCTTCATGGTTGCCGGGGTCGTTGTAAAACTCGTCGATCTTGTTGGCGTAATAGTCTTTGAAGTCGAGGCCGCGTCTGGCATCGGTCAGCGCGTCGAAAAAAGCCTGGGGATCGATCACATCTTTTTCATCGGCCGCCGATTGATTGGGGTCACTGCGGGTGGAGATGTGAAAGCGCCCGGATTTGGAATCGACGAGCTCGTACAAGTTGTTATACGAAATTTCCGATAGTGGCGTGGAGCGAACGAGTTTGCCCACGCCCACTTGTTCCTTCACGGGTGGGAACTTCGAGCCCGCAGGGTTGGGCCTGTCCCGGGTGATGGCTTCATACTGGTTGAGATACGTCGCGTCTGGATCGATGTCGATGCCAAAGTTGGATTGGATGAATTGCTTCATGTATTGGGTGGATGCCGCGTGATAGGAGGGCATCTTCGAGGTGATTTGATCCTTCATCGCATTCAATGCATCGTCGCGCGGATCAAATTCCTCCGGGTCGAGCGCGTTCGCGGCCGTGGGCGCTATCGAGCCCACGTGAACCTGTGGCGGGTCCGGCGGGAGCCCGTTGTCCACGGGCGCGTCGCCGGTGCTGTTGCCCGATGGCGTGCTGGATCCGCTGCTGAGGTCGGCGTTGCCGGTTTTCGCGGCCGTAAAGGGGTTGATGCTTGCCGTCACCGCGGGACCGGGCTGCGGGCGGGGCGATACGCCATACGCGGAAGGTGAGGGCGCATCGTACGACGTGCTGGCCAATGGCTGGGTCGTAGGGGATGGCTGGGCAATGGAATTCATGGCAATCGCACTCCTCATGTGATGTCACCAGGTCATGGCCGAGCCATGCGCATGGTGTTGCCGCATCTTAGATAGTTGCAAAAGCAACGCGGCCATAAGCATGTGCCGCCAGTGTGGTGTCTCCTGCTTCATGCTGGGGTGAGATGGATGCTTTTGTTGGACACACGTTACGGATACGTCTATGCCACGCATTACCTTTCCCCATGCCGTTATCCATGAGCCTGTCGCAGACACGAATGCGCGTACGTCGCCAAGCGATGAAGGCGGTGGCCACATTGCGCCGGTATCGGTGACGCCGCCCGAAGCGTTCGGGTTTGTCGCACGTCCAGCGGGAGCGACATCACGCGCAAGGCTTTCCTATTCGCAAACGCGCAGTTTGCAAACACCCAGTCCGCGCATGTTCGATGCGCGTACGCCAAGTCCACCGACGCGAAGTCCACGGGAGCGAAGTCCTCATACGCTGGCGCCATCGCAGGCAAGGCCCGACGGGCGAGGCGAGCCGGTGCTGGAAAACAGGGGCTTGGATGAGCTGCTGGCAGAGATAGCGGATGAATATGATCTGCTTGACGCCACCCATCCATCTCGTGGTACAGGGAACGATGCCGTTCCTCACGCTGGAACAGGTGTAACGCAATCTGATCCGCCTGGCTCCTTGGCGAATACGTCAGCCGCATCCTCGTCGCAAGGGCTACTGCGGCGCATATCGCTAGATGAGGTGATGGCGGACGAAAGAGTCGTGTTCACCCCTGGTGGAGAGATTGACCTCGGCCATTTAAGGCCGTCGTTCCTGTTCCATGGGGAAAGGTTACCTTTTGATCGATTGACAACATCCGCCGCCGCGCACTGCAATGAGAGTCGAGCTTTCGTGAAAGAACAGGTGGCATCGGTCCTGGAACGGAGTGGATATCGCATCGAAAACAGGGGCGCATCGTCAATAGCGCCACTTCGTGTAACCAACCCCTCCAGCGGTAAGTCATTCACGATTTTACCCCGGCTCACCAGCAACTTCAGGCCAAACATATCGGGGCGCAGGTACGTGATGGATCCGCGCGTGGACATGATAGCGATAGTGAAGTTCAGACACTCTGATAGGAGAACGCTGGAATCGCTATACCTTGTTCGGAGCGCAGGCCGTTTAGCGGCGTAGTGCATTGGCTTGCATGGATGCGTGGCCGTTTTACAAAGCCGCCGGACATGCCTGCCAGGTTGCCATCACCCGCCATGCGATCTCGGCGGCATGACTACCCTCTGGTGGGTAACGCACAAGCACCTTCGAGCGTCGCCAGCTTCAAATCATGCGCGAAGGTACGCACTGATGCCGTCGCATAGGAGTCCTTTATATGCCCAAGATCCCCACCTACCACGGTTTTGGTGTTCCGCATGAAGAGGTTGTTGAAACGAGTGCGCACACATCGCCAAGCCACGAAGGGGGTAGTCGCATCGCGCCGACGTCGGTGACACCACCCGAAGCATTCGGGTTTGTTGCCCGTCCTGCGGGGGCGACATCACGGTCAAGGCCTGCGTATTCATCTACGCGCAGTCTGCAAACACCCAGCCCGAGCATGTTCGATGCGCGTTCGTCCAGTCCACAAGCGCGAAGTCCAGACGGGCCAAGTCCGCACATGCCGATGCCATCACAGGCGATGCCCGGCGCGCGAGGCGAGCCGGCGCTGGAAGACAAGGGTCTGGACGAGCTTCTGACAGAGATAGCGGATGAATATGATCTTCTTAATACCCCACGTCCATCTGGCAATGCAGGGAATAACGCCGTTCCTCCCGCTGCAAAAGGCGTGACGCAAGCCGGCATCTCTGGCACGTCGGCGAGCGCGTCCGCCGCATCCTCCTCGCAAGGGCTCCGCCAGCGCATATCGCTAGAGGAGGTGATGGCGAATAACGTTGCAGCGTTCACTCCGAAGGGAAGTGTTGAACTCGACCGTCTACGACCATCGTTTCATTTCCGTGGGAAAAGTCTACCCTTTGATCGGGCGACACCAGCAGGCACCGCCAACTACATTGATAACCGACTTTTCATAAAGGAGCAGGTGGCGTCGATCTTGAAAGATAACGGATATCGGATCGATGACATGGGCGTATCGGTGATGGATCCACTTGTTGTAACCGACTCCGTCGGCGGAAAGTCATTCGGCATTTTACCCCGGCTCACCAGCGATTCCAGACCAAACATACTCTATGGCAAGTACACGCTGAATCGACGCGTGGACATGATCGCGATAGTGACGTTCGGTTATTTCGATAAGACGACGCTGGGCTCGCTATACCTTGTTCCTCTAGTAACGTAGCGACGTGGTTTGTTGTCTTGCATGGATGCGTGGTTTTTTAGGCCGCCAGACGCGCGGACAGGGAGCCGTTGCATGCTTGGTGGAAGCGGTGACAGGGCTACTGTCAGGCAAGTAACGCACGAGAACCTTCGAACGCGACTAGCTTCAAGTCACCCGCGAAGGTACGCGCTGACATCATCGCAATGGAGTCCTTGATATGCCCAAGATCCCCGTCATTCATGGCTTTGGCGTTCCGCATGAACCGGCTGCCCATGCGAATGAGGCCCGGTCGCAATCCCGTGAAGGCAGCGGCGCCGGCCCGATCGCGCCGGCTTCGGTGGCACCGGCTGAAGCGTCCGGGTTTGTCTCGCGACCGGCGGGATACGAGCTGATGCCGCATCTGTATATGGGTGATTCATTCAAACCCGTGACCTTTCAGGGTTTGGAAGGGACCTTCTATATCAAGGGTCGATCGACCCCGACCGGGTTTTACGCAGACGGCAAGCGATCGCTTTGGACACGCGATCCTCGCACGGGCATCCAGAAGGAGACGTCGGCGAAAGCGCATTTGGATATCCATGGAGAATGGGTGCTCGATGAAGCTCCAGCGCCACCGTCGGCCCCGGCCCACCCAGAAGCCGGCCCGTCGCGTGCGCCGTCTTCACGGGCAACGATCGATGTACCTGTTCCGCACTTCTTGGAGGACGTTATGCGAAACGTCTTTTTCAATGACAAGCCGACGACCATCTCGCTTGACGGATACCCATCCGTCCACCCTTTTAGTGGCCAAAAGCTGCCGTCGCGTCCCCCGGCTGTGCCGTCTTTCATACAGAACAGGCTTCCGGAAAATCATGCGTATGCAATGAACGAAGTTGCATCGTTTTTTTTACGGGAAGGTTATAGGGTAGAGAAGCGCGCTTCAGGGATACATGTGGACTATCTTGAGGTGACCAATCCGAAGACGGGCGTTCGGTTTCCGGTTTACGTCAAGCTCACCGCCAGTGGTCGGGCCAGTACTCTCAAAGGCCTGCAACACCATGCCTCTTACTTGATCGCGGCGGTGAGGGCCAGCCAGGAGGGGACGATACATACGCTTTATTTCGTTCCTATCGGTCGCAGCGCCGAACAAGGTGGCTCCGTTGCCGCGACGCTGGGGACGTAAGCGTTTGAGTGACGTGGCAGGTTAAAGACGGTAAAGCCCTTGCGTTGACCGAGAAACTAGAAGCCGCTGTGCGACCTTCAAGGTATTGCCACAGCCGGTTTTATGGGTCGTGCCGGTGCGACGGCTACGCCGCGTGACTCCCTCCCGTACAGGAAAGGGGGGCGGCGCTTCGCACTGGCCGCCAGGCCGCGTGGTGTAACCGGCCCGCCCTGCAAGTAGGAAGAGGCGGTTACGGTGCGTATGTCGCCTCCGCCTCGCCGTCATTCCACTGATTCGCCTCCAAACCGTTGCCTCACCGCCGTGGCGGTGAGGTGCGGTGGCGTAGCTTGGCACGTGGTTACGTAAGCAGCTATCCAAGCAGATGCATATCTGCTTGGTGTGTTTCCATCCATGTCACATCTGGCGTTGCGCGCCGACGCTGTTGTCCTTGCGTATACCGTCCAGCGCCTTGCCAATCTGCGCGCTGATTTGCGCGAAGAACCGATTGATGTCGCAACGATTGAGCATCCGCCGCAGATGGCTCTCCTCGATGTCCTCATCGCTGTAGGACACCTGTGCCATCACCACCAATTGCGTCTGAATATCGCGTAGCTCGTCGTAATCCCTTTTTGTCAGGACGTAAAACTGCTCGCCATTCGATTTTTCGTGCATGCCTTCCATGTTTTTATCCTCGCGTTTATTGCCCAAGCCAATTCTTTGGCCCGATGCCGTTATCCTTGCGCGCGCCATCCGGCGCGTGATCCATCTGCATGCTGATCTCCATGGAAAAATGGTGGGGTATGCAGTGACTAAGCGCCGGCCGTTGCCGGCCGGTCTCGCGATTCCCGCCAGCGCGGGCTAGCGTTGTCCAGGAGTGGCGCCAATCCAGGTCATTGTTTTGCGGCGACGCATCGTGCTGCGGATCGGCCGGCGCGTGGTACGCCTCCCTCATGTCTTTCTCCATGCGTTCAGGTCGCGCTGCGCATTGCAAAAGGTTGAAAAAGGGAGTGCGGGAAAAAGTCCTGCTCGCTTTGTCGGAATCGGCTGACTCCAAGTAAGACGAAATACCTACGTAACCCGACGTCACACGGGGAGCGCAAAGGTGAAGTAAGGTGAATTCACCGGCGCGAGGGTACGCGGGCGTGCAGGGTGCCGTATGATTGAACCTAACCATGATCAACTATCCTTCGACTTACGTTGGCGGTGGCCAGCGGGTCGCCTGAGCTGTCATTGCGGCGATCCGTGCGTGCTTCAGGTCATGTCGGGTGTGCCGAGAAACGCAACATCCCAGGGAGCATGGGCACGTCCGACAACGTAGAGTCGCATAGCTGCGATGAGCTGTATGTCGGACTCGGGCGATTCGTTGTGTTGGCCTTCGCCTACATACGGCAGGGGAAAGCGCTCAACAATAAGCGCGAATACCTCACGTTTTTCGTCAAAATGCGCGATTGCGCCGCTGCGCAGATGGCGGCGCGCCTAACCGGGTGACCCACGATCGCAGCGCCCGGCCGCTAGCCTTCTCGTTGCGCATGCGCCCAAGGCGCCAAGTTGCACGTCTCGGGTGCGTCCGAGCGTGTTGTTTGGTTGCGGGGCGGCCGGTATGCGTTGCGACGCCGATGTGCGTCTTTCAATAAAGCGGGAGCATGCTGCATGCCATTCATCAAAGGCATACGCGAATTTTTCGGCCGCGTCACGGCCGAGCCGCCGCGGGCAGTCGTGGATGACGCCCATGCCGCGCCTACGCCGGTGTCGGTGACGCCGCCGGAAGCTTCCGGCTTTGTTTCCAGGCCGGCCGGGTATGGCATGGGGAGTCACCCCCGCCTTGGCGCCACTGCCGCACCTGGCACAAGCCGCGCGCCTGTGACTTTGGGACATTCCACCACGGGCGCACAGCTTTCCGCACACAGTGCCGGCGTACCGCCGTGGAAGGAATATCACGTGCCAAGGCCGTATCGCCCACTGTTATTGACATGGATACGCCAGCATGGCCTCGATGCGCCCGACACCACGCCGGTGACACCAGAACAGAAAACCGCGCTCGATCACGTAGCGCGGCGACAGCAGGCGCTGATGGACGATGCGGCACGTGATTTTCCGCACCGGCAGGCAGCGGCGCGCAAGCGCGCGATGCCGGATATCCCGCATGACGCATCCGCCGATGACATTATCCGCGCGCTCTACAAAACGTCCGACGGACTGGTGGTTGGCGAGGATCACGCCAATCCGGTCACGCTGAAGTTTCTGATCGATAACATGCCGAGTCTGGCCAAGGTGGGCGTTAAGACGCTCTACGCGGAAGGGTTCCCCGCCGATCTGGAGGGCGGCTACCTGAAACGGTTTTTTTCGTCCAAGAATGCGCTGATGCCCCAAGCCATGAAGCGAGCGTATCCGGTGGGCGAAACGTCGCTGCTTTCCCACAAGTATTCACCCACCAACCTTTTGTATACCGCGCGAGCGTATGGCATTGAAGTGATTCCCATCGACCTCTTGGCTGCGCAAATGGGATGGCGGGGTGCGCCTCATCCAAGCGTTACCCACGCCATGCATGAGCGCGGAATCATGATGAACCAATACGCGCAAACCGTAATCAACGCGCGGCAGGCCGATTCCCATGCCGGGAAATGGGTGGCGTGGATGGGCAACGCGCACGTCAATACGTTCGACGGCATACCGGGCGTGGCCGAGCTGACGGGGGCGATCGGCATGAATGTGACCGAGGCGCCGCCGGGTGCGCCCTCGCGTATCGAAAAGATCGTCCATGCGGACGCGGCGAAGCCGGATACGCCGCAGGAGACCGATTACAGCCTGACGATGCCCATGGCGTGACATCGCCGCCGCCCGTTCGATGCTGATGCCAGCTCGCGCGTTGAGGCGATGGCAGCGGAGCGGTGTCGATGCAAGCGGCGGGGTGGTGCGGCCCGGGTAAAGCGGCCATCGGGTATTTGCTATCGACAAGGTCAGGTACCGCTTGGCTGGCGTGTCTTTGCCAAAGCGGCATCGGTTTCACTTATCCTGATGGCTGGGCCGCCTTGGGGGAATGCGATCCCGTTTGCGCCGGCCGCGCGTATCAAGGAACAACAACATGCTTGCCCAAGGATCGTTGCCGGGTCTGGGCCCGGCCATTCCCATCGATCGCCTGTATCTGGCTGTTTTTCCCGATCCCGTCTACGCCGCGCGTTTTGAGACCTTCGCCGCCAGGCATCTGGCCGCCCGCGGGATGGAAGGCAAGCCGGTGGCAGCGCGCCGGCTGCACGTCACGCTGTTCCACCTGGGCGACTACACCGAACTCCCGCCCGGCCTGGCCGAACACGCGGCCGAGGCACTGTCGCATCTGGTGTGCGAACCGTTCACCATTCGCTTCGACCAGATCGGCAGCTTCGGCCCGCGCCAGGCGCAAGGCGATTTCGTACTCAGCGGCAGCGGCGGCAACGAAGCCTTGCATGCCTTGCACAAACAGCTTGCCACGCATTTGCGCGCGGCCGCGTTGGGTGCGCACGCCAAGGGCTCGTTCACGCCGCATATGACGCTGGCCTATAACAAGCCTGCGGTGCCGTTCCAGCATATCGAACCGGTGGTGTGGCCGGCGCACGAGGTGGTGTTGATCCATAGCCTGCTCGGCAAGACGCAGCATAGACGGCTGGCCGATAAATCGTTGCGCTGAAGAAAACGGGTACGCGCAGCGGGGCGTGATCTGCAAGGTTTCCCGTCGCAAACGGACGCATGATGGTGCCGAGCGCGCTCAGCGCTTTCGCAATGGATCGAGCAGCGGCCGCAGTCCGTTGTGGTCCAATTCCAGCATCAGGGCCAGCAAGTAGCCCAATTGCCCGGGCGGAAAGCCCTTGCGGGCGAACCAGGACAAGTAGGCGCTGGGCAGGTCGGCGATCAGGCGGCCCTGGTATTTGCCAAACGGCATGGTGACGGTGACCAGGCGCGGCAGGTCTTCCGGTTTCATGTTGCAGTGCACTCCGGCGGGGGCAAGCGCGATTTTATTAGCCATCGCGCGGGAATCGGCTAGGATTCGAAACCAGGGGACACTGGGGACAAGGCATTGGTGAAGGACGAGTTGCGCCTTGCGCAAGGCGCCGAGTGCGTGCGTCAAAGGGCGGCCTGGCTGATGGCGTGGCTGACGGCGTGGCTGGTGGCTGGGCTGGCTGTGCCGATGCCTGCGCTGGGCGCTACCGCCCAATACAGCATCGGACCTGCTCCGGCATGGGTGGTGCCGGTGGCGCCGGGTGTCGCCAGCGCCGGGCAGGCCGGGCAGAACAGCGAGGGCGAGATTTACCTGCTGTCGGACACGCAGAGCCTTGCCGACGACGCACAACGGGTGACGTATCACCGCGTGGTCAGTACCGCGGTCAATGCCAGCGGCGTGGACGCGGTGGCAAACATCGACATTCCGTTCGATCCTTCTTACCAGTCGCTGGTGCTGCACGCGATCAACATCGTGCGGCATGGTCGGGTGATTCCCAAGCTCGCCACCGCGCGCATTCAGGTGATCCAGCGGGAAACCGAGCTGGAGGCGCGGATCTACGATGGCACCAAGACCGTCAACGTTTTCCTGGACGACGTTCGCCCGGGCGATACGGTCGATTATTCGTACAGCAGGATCGGTCGCAACCGGGTATTCAAAGGCATCGATTTCGGCACCGTGCTATTGCAGTTTGGCACGCCCGTGGCGCGCATCCACGTGCGCCTGCTGGTGCCGCAGAGCAAATCGATAAAGTTTGCCGCTGCCAACACCACGCTCAAACCGGTGGTGCGCGAACACGACGGACGCCGCGATTATCTCTGGGATGTGCGTGATGTGCCGGGACAGACGGTGGAAGAGGGCGCGCCGGACTGGTACGCGCCTTATGCGCAGATCGCGTGGAGCGAATTTGCCGACTGGGCGGCGGTGGCGCGCTGGGCGCAACCGCTTTACCAAGTGCCCGAAAGCCTGAGCCCGGCGTTGCAGGCGCAGGTGGACCGCATTGCCAAAAGTCAAACCGCACCGGCTGCGCGCATGCTTGCGGCGCTGCAGCTGGTGCAGGGCGAGGTGCGCTATCTGGGTGTGGAAATCGGCCCCAATTCGCAGGCGCCCAATGCGCCGGCCCTGGTGTACGCGCGCCGCTTCGGCGATTGCAAGGATAAAACCCTGCTTACGCTGACCTTGCTCAAGCATCTAGGCATCGATGCGCGCGCGGCCCTGGTCAACACCGACCTGCAGCGTGGCCTGGCCGATGCGCTGCCCGCGCCGGGCATGTTCGATCACGTGCTGGTGCAGGCACGCGTCGATGGCAAGGTGTGGTGGCTCGATCCGACCCGCTTCACGCAGAAGGCCGATCTGGATCACCTGTTTCAACCCGACTATGGCCCGGCCTTGATCGTCGATCCGGCCACGCAAGGCCTGACGCCGATGCGCCATGCTGATCCGGCATCGGCGCGCCGCAGCTTGAGCGTGACGTTCGATGCCAGCGCCGGTTTCGACAAGCCGGTGCGCTACACGGTGCAAACCACCACCACCGGCGAGCCGGCCGAAGCGCTGCGCGCGACGCTGTCCACGACCAGCCTGGCGCAAGTGCAGAAGAACTACATGAACTTCTATGCGGGCGATTATCCGCACATCACGGCGGCGGCACCCCTGCGGGTACGCGACGACGAGCCGGACAACCGTATCGTCACCACCGAAACCTATGCCATCGCCAACATCGCCACGCCATCGGACGACGGCAAGGGGCACGAGGTGGACATCCACCTGCCCGACATCGTGCAACTGCTCAACGATCCGGTCGCGACGGTGCGCAAATCGCCGCTGCTGCTGACCTATCCGCAAGACGTAAGCCAGCAGACCGTTGTTCTGCTGCCGGAGGATTGGCCGATCAAGCCTGTTTCCACCATCATCGACGATCCTGCGTTCCGCTTCGAGCAGACCGTGAAACTCGATGGCTTGCATTTGATCATCACCGATCACTACCAGGCGTTGAGCGAGGAGGTGTCGGCGAAAGACATGCCCCGCTACGTCGGCGATCTGGCGCGCGCGCGCAGCATCGCCGGCTACGAGCTGACCTGGAGCGATGTGGCGGCAACGCCAACCCCGGTTGCCACCGCCAAGGCCACTGGGCTGGATCGCATGAACTGGCCGTTGGCATTGTTGGCGGCAGGCATGCTTGGATGCAGCGCGTGGCTGGCGGCGGTGGCTTATCGCTACGACCCCTCGCCGCGCGGGACGGCCGATCCACGCTGGGTCGGCATCCGCGGCTGGCTGATGGTGCTGGCGGTGGTGGTAGCGATCAAGCCGCTGATGTTTATCGGCGCGCTGAAATATCTGGCCGGCGTCATGGCGATTGACCGATGGTCGCAGCTGACCACCTATGGCGCCGCCGGCTACAACGCACTGTGGGCGCCGTTGCTGTTGTTCGAACTGGCGGCCGACATTGTGCAGCCGGTGCTTTGGCTGATGCTGTTGCCGCTGTTTTTACAGCGTCGTAGCAGCGTGCCGCGCCTGATCATGCTGATGCTGCTCGCCGGGGTGGTGTTGCATATGACGAACATGGTGCTGGTCGGGCTGGTTCACGGTAAGCCAGCTACGTCCGACCAGATCTGGCAGGTCGTAGGTAGCGTCATCGGCACCGCGTTCTGGTCGGCGTATCTGCTGCAGTCGCGCCGCGTGAAGGCGACCTTCACGCAGCGCTACCGCTTGCGCGTACCGCCGCCGCTGCCGCGGACGGTCGATCGAGTGGTGGCTGTGGAGCCAAGCCAGGGTTGAGCGTGTCCGAGCGCGTGGGTGCGGCGCGTTGGCGGTGATCGCCGCGCCCGCTGCGGGTAGACTGCGTGCCCATGGTGACAGGACCGGCGCAAACCCCGCTTTTCATCGTCAGCACGGGCCGCTCCGGCTCGACCATGCTGTCGGATCTGCTTTTGCTGCACCCGGATGTGCTGAGCCTTTCGGAACTGTTCAACGCATTGCATCCGTTGGGCTTTGCCGAAGATCGCATCGATGGCGCCGGCTTCTGGTCGGTATTGAGCCAGCCGCGTGCGCGGCATACGGCATGGCTGCGCTTGATGGAGCGCGGCCTGGTCATTGATGAGTTTCGCTATCCATTGGCCGATGCGTTGCGCTTTCGCCAGACCGGCATCCCGCCCTTGCTGGCGATGACGCTGCCGCCGCTCTGTGACGATCCGGATGCACTGCATGAAGAACTGGGCGCGTTCGTGCGCGCGTTGCCGGAAGATCGCCTTCAGCAGCAATACCTGCACGTTTTTCAATGGCTGTGTACACGGCTCGGCCGCCGGGTATGGTGCGAACGCTCGGGCGCTTCGCTAGGCCTGGTGCACCCGATGTCGCGACATTTTCCCGATGCGAAGTTCATTCATGTTTTTCGCGATGGCCGCGAGTTCGCGCTATCGGCGCGCGGGTTTGCACCGATGCGAATGGGCATGATCGGCAGGTTGTTCAAGCAGCGTTTCGGTTCGGCGCCGTATCTCTCGCCCGCCTACCGGGCACCTGTGGACTTGCCGCCGGCATGGCGCGGGCTAGTGCCCGAAAGCTTCGACGTGGAGGTGTTTCAGCGCCTGGAGCTGCCGCTGGAGCCGATCGGCCTGGCCTGGTCGGAAATGATCAGTGTGGGCTTGCAGTTGCTGCGGCAGGTGCCGGCCGAGCGGGTGTTGCACGTGCGTTACGAATCGATGCTCCAGGCGCCGCGCGAGGAGCTTGCGCGCATCGTGCGCTTCATGGATCCCAGCCTGGACAATGACGCATGGCTCGCGCAGGCCGCGGCGCGCGTGCGCAAGAATCCACCCAAATGGATGAACCTTGCCGCCGACGAGCGGGCGCGATTGGAAGCGGCTTGTGCGCCGGGGATGGCGCTGCTTGACCGGCTGGCCTGAACGTCCGGGTGCGGGCGGCCGACGCGCAGGCCAGGATCGAGTGTGCGCTGCGCGATGAACCACGCGGCAATCCACGGGCGCGGGCGGGGGCGATCGGTTCAGCTGTGCGATGAAAGGGGTCGGGCGCGCATGTTTCGCTTGCGCGGATGCGGTGTCGCCGATGGCGATGGCCGCTGCAGATAGCGTTCCATCAGCGCCACGATTTCGCCGGCCAGTTCCGGGCGCGCAAGCAGGTCGGGCCGCTGGTTGGCCGCCTCGTGCACGATGGCATGTCCGGCCACGCGCAGCACGAAAACGGCCAGATCAAGGTCAGGTACGTTGCGCGCGAAAGGGCTCACCAGTTGCTTGAGCGTGGCCTGCACCAGCGCTTCGCGGGCCGGATCGGTACGCCGCGCGGAGCGGGGCAGTTCTTCGGCGAATACGCGATGCAAGGCGGGGGCGGCGCGGTGCTCGTCGATGCTGGCTTCGATCAGCGCGCCAAGCTTGCCGCGCAGGCTGCCTTTCGCCTGCAGGGCGGCCATGGCATCGGCGTTGTCCGGGCGTGCGCTCTCCACGTGCCGGCGCTGCAACTCGACCACGATCGATTCCTTGTTGGGAAAGTATTGGTAGAGCGAGGCGATGTTCACGCCGGCGCGCTCGGCGACCCGGTTGGTGGTGAAATGCGCCCATCCATGCTTGACCAAAATGTAAGTGGCGGCCTGAAGGATGGCGTCCACCGTGGCAGTGGAACGCGCCTGGCGCGGGCGTTTGCGCGGTGAAACCTTTGGTTTTGGCATGGGTTTGCAATGCAAGTTGGCAAAGCAAGTTTTAGCTTACATTATTTCCGCCATGGATACCTTACTTGCCAACACACCATCGGCTGACATCTGGAGCAGCTTTCGCACCATTAATGCGCATCGCCGCGCTGTGCGCGATTTCGACGGCAGCGCGATAGCGGATGAGGATGTGCGTGCCATCCTGGCCGAGGCCCAGCTTGCGCCGTCCAGCAACAATCTCCAGCCTTATCGGTTTCATTGGATCAAGGACCCCGCGCTTAAGCGCGAAGCGGCTGCCGCGTGCCACAACCAACGCGCGGCGGGCGGTGCGTCGGCATTGATCGCGCTGGTCGCCGACAGTGCACTGTGCCGGCGTTCGCTCGATGGCCTGGCCGGGCATATCGAAAGTTGCCCTGGATTGGGCGACGCATCGAAAACCTACCACCGCACGCATCTGAAAACGCTGCGGCGCTTTGGCTCTATCGGCGCATTGCCGCTGTGGACGCCGCTTATGGCGTTGGCTTGCGCGATCGCCCCGTCATGCTCGATGCTGCCGCTTGGGCCTTCAGGCACGCGCCACTGGGCGGCACGAAATAGCCTTTATGCCGCGCAGACGCTGTTGCTGGCCGCAGCGGCCAAAGGCCTGGATAGTTGTCCCATGGAAGGATTTCATGGCCGAAAGCTTGCGCGCCTGCTGAAGTTGCCGCGCGGTACCGTTATTACATTGATGGTCGCACTGGGCCGACGTGCACCGGATGCGCGTATCGAACCTCGTTGGCGCATACCGTTCGACGCAGCAGTTCTCGTGCATTGAAGCGTGCCGGGCGAGCTACGGATAAAGTCCGCCGCGGTCCGCGTGTTTTATCCCCTGCTGGCCCGAACCGATCAGGCCAGCATGGCCCCCAGGGCCGTAACGCATATCACCAGGCAGGCGGCGAACAGGCCGTGCAACATCGCGGTTTCCAATTTCATGGCGCTTCTCCGAGCGTAGGCTGATGAAGTATTTGGACGGCTGGCTCAGGCGAGCATGGCGCTGATGGCGGTAACGCAGATCACCAGGCAGGCAGCAAAGAAGCCTTGCAACATGACAGTTTCGAATTTCATGGCTGTGCTCCGTTGAGTTGGGCGGTGAAGCTTGCGATGGATATCGAGCAAGGTGCGTGCCAAGCGGCATAAGGCCCGGAAAGTGCGTGCTGGCGCGGTTTTTCGCATCGCGATGCGCGCCGCCAACTGTCCGCGGACGGTTGTCCGCACTGTCCGGACAGTGCCCGGACAGCGGTGACGCGGGCTGTGGGTTATCCGGCAGAAAACAGGCCGTTTTGGCTTTCTTTATGCTTTGGGAGAGGCGTTGTTGTGCGATGGGTCATTTCCTGACCTTCGCTTTGACGCAGGCGGACCAGCGCCCCATCCCATCGATGCGGCCTTGTGACGCATCGTCCTCGACCGGGTGTCCACGCACGGCCTTGGCGAGTATAAGAACGGGGTCATCCGCTGACCGAAAGGGCGCTGCATGAAACGGTTCCGCAGCATGGTGCTGGTTGCGCTGGTGGGGTTGGTATCGGCGCCGTTTCTTTCCTATGCAGGCACGCCAGGGACGACCACCGTCGTTGCCGGCGATGCGCGTTTCCAGTTTCTCACGCCCTCGCTGGTGCGGCTGGAATATGCGCCCAAGGGCGCATTCGTCGATGCGCCCACGGCCGTGGTGCAGAAACGGGATTGGCCGGCGGTGGCTGTGCAAACGTCCAGGGACGGCGGCTGGCTGGTTGTCCGCACGCGCGCCATGACATTGCGCTACCGGCTCGATTCGGGGCCGTTCACCGCCGCCAACCTTCAGGTGACGTGGGCCCGTGCGCACGGCGCGCCGTATACGTGGCACCCGGGGCAGATCGATCAGCAGAATCTGGGTGGCCTTACCTATTCGCTCGATCACGTCAGCGCAGACAATCTCACCCAGGGCGGACAGGATTTGGAAAGTCCGGCGAACGACATCATCCCCGGCATCGACATTCCCTTGCTGCCGGCCAAGCCGGGGCTGTTGAGCCGCAGCGGCTTCGCTTTCATCGACGACAGCCAGACGCCGCTGTGGGACGCGAGAACCCAGTGGATCGTGCCGCGTGCCACGCCGTACGGACAGGATGGGTACCTGTTCACCTACGACCGTCAATACACCCGCGTGCTGCAGGAATACGCGCAGCTTTGCGGCAGCATTCCGATGATTCCGCGCTATACGCTGGGCAACTGGATCACCGATTTCAACTTCGAATATTTTCCCGATACGGCCGATGCGCACACGCCGGCATTTGAGCATTACAACCAGCAGCACCTGGAAGACGAGCTGGCGCGCCTTCGCGCCTACCGCATTCCGTTCGATACGCTGGTGCTGGATTTTGCCTGGCACAACTATGGCTGGCAGGGTGGCTACGACTGGAGCCCGTTGATTGCCCATCCCGCGCAGTTTTTGCAGTGGTTGCGCGATCGCGGTATCAAGCTGAGTTTGAACGATCATCCTGGTTATGCGGGAACCAAGGAAAGCATCCTGTCTTTCAGCGACAGCCACGCGCCTGAAGTGCTCAAGGCGCTGGGCCGGCCGCTGCCGCCGAAACCCACGTTCGACATGGATATCTCCAAGGGGTGGAAATTTGCCGCCGACCCGCGCGACCAAGGTTTGCAGGCACACTGGTATGCCGCCGATTTCGACGATCGCGCATGGACGCCGATCCGTACCGACCAGTCGTGGCAGCGACAGGGCCATGCCGATGACCCGGGCGTGGGCTGGTACCGCATTGCATTGTCGTTGCCCGAAAAGTTGCCCGACGCGATGTATCTGTATCTGGGTGAGGTGGGGCAGAGCTATCGCATCTTCGTCAACGGCAAGGAGGCGGCGCACAGCCATGTGCAGTGGCCGCGCCGGCTTACCTACACCGACATCAAGCCTTACGTGCGGCCCGGGCAGCGCAACGAGATCGCGTTGCGGGTGGTGTCGGGCGAGCAGGGCGGTGGCATTTTCCGCGGGCCGGTTGCGGTCAGGGACGTACTGCCGCCGAAACGGATCGCCTTTAATCTGGCCGACAAGGCACAGGCCGAGATCTTCATGCGCGATTTGCATCAACCACTGATGCAGGCAGGCGTGAATTCGTGGTGGGTCGATGGTGGCGGCGGAGCGGCGGATATGCCGGGCTTGAACGCGCAGCTGTGGACCAACAAAGTGTTTTACGATTACTCCCAGCAATTCACTGGCCAGCGCGGCTTTATTCTCAGCCGTTATGGCGATTGGGGCAGCGAGCGTTATCCGGGCTTCTTTACCGGCGATACGTATTCGCAATGGCCGGTGCTGGCCTATGAGGTGGCATTTACCGCGCGCGGCGGCAATGTGCTGGTGCCTTATATCAGCCACGATATCGGCGGCTTCCACGGTGCGAAGATCGATTTCGATCTGTATGCACGCTGGATCGAGTTCGGCGCGTTCAGCCCGATTCTTCGCATGCATAGTGCGCACGCCAATCCCGAAGAAGGCAATACCCGCATGCCCTGGCTGTATGGCGACCAAGGCGTGGCCTTGATGCGCAAATACTTCACCCTGCGCACGCAACTGATTCCTTATATCTACACGTACACCTGGCAGGCACATACCTTGTCGATGCCGTTGTTGCGTCCGTTGTACTTGGCGTATCCGGACCTGGATGAGGCGTATCGGCATTCCCGCGAGTATTTTTTCGGCGAGGAGATGCTGGTGGCGCCGGTACTTGACCCCAGCGGCAACCGCAGCATCTATCTTCCGCCGGGCTCGTGGATCGATTTCTTTACCGGCAAACGCTATGCGGGCGGGCGTTCCTTCACCGCGCATTACGCGGTGGACCAGATGCCGGTATTCGTACGCGAGGGTGCGATCGTGCCCGAGCAGCCGCCGAGCGAGTATTCCGATGCCAAGCCGCTCGATACGCTGTTGCTGAATATCTACGGCGCGGGTGACGGACATTTCGATCTTTATGAAGATGACGGCCTTTCACTCGATTACGCCAAGGGAAGCTATGCGCTAACGACGATCGGCTACGCCACCGGCGCAGACGGCGTGCATACCGTGACCGTTGCGCCGGCCAAGGGCACCTACCAGGGACAGCCGCCATCGCGCGCGTACGTGATTTGCATTCATGCGTTGGGCAAGCCGCAATCGGTAAGCGCCAATGGGCGGCCGATCAGTTCCTGGAGTTGGGATGCGAACAGCGCCGTGGCGACGGTGACCTTACCCAAGCAGAGCGTTCGCGATGCGTTGCAGGTGACGTGGCGGTGACGGCGCGCGACGCTGGCGAAAAATAGTGCCGAATGCGTTGCATCCGGACATGGACGTGTTTTGCGCGCGGGCGTCATTTTGCCTCGCGACGGGGCAGGCATCGGCGCGGCTGGCGGGCGACCGCCGCGTATCCGCGCGTGCGGACGACGAGGGGAGGTGGGTGCGGTGGATGCCGCTTCCTCTGCCGCCTGGCCGACTTCACTGCCCGAAAATCCGGTCGAAAGTTTTGTGAACGCTCGCTTTAAGCGCCGCGCTGCCGGAGCCTATCCCGCAATTCAAGCATTTCTGAAGGCGGCCGATTTATAGGCAGATTTTGAGCATAAGTTGGTATGTTGGCTCGCGAGGCGGGCGCCGCTTAGTAAGGTGGCGTCATGGGTTGGATGCTGTCCTGGCGAGTACACAAAGTGCTGGACGCTTAACGGTGGCGAGCAGGACCGGCGATCGGGCTTGGGGGAGGCTCTATCGCATGGTATGTATCGGCCGGGAGGAGCCGGGAAGGGACGTGGCTTGAACTTTGCTTCATCCGTTTTTGATCTGTCCCTTAGGTCGCTTCCATTAAGCGTGGGCCCAGAATGTCCTGGAAAGAACTCCCTGATCTGCTGGCGGTCGGCGTATTGATTTACGCGTTCGTGTCGGTGGCGCGGCCAGCCGGCAGCAAGATGACGCGGCTGTGGCTGGCGGGTTGGATATGCGTGGAAGTCCATTTCGCCGCGTACTCCTTCCTGGACCTGCCCGGTGCGGGAGGCATGCTGGCCGATATCGTGGGTACGTCGGCGTTGATCTGGTGCGCGCAGTTGTTTTGCTGGTCGATGGATCCGCGCGCGGAACGGCGCGGCAGCCGCGTGCTGTTTTGGGCAGTTTCTGCCGTATATACGTTTTATATCGTGCTGGCCACGCTGCCGGCCGTGTCGCCCGCGATCCTGGTGGTGGCCGCCGCGTTGTTCGCCTTGGTGCCGCTGGCGCTGGTCGTTGCGACGCCGCGTGCGGAGCGGCCGCTCAATCGATGGATCACCGTGGGGCTCAACGTGGCCCTGGCGATGGCCTTGCTTGGCTGGCAGTTTTCCAAGCATGGTCTGGACCTGATGGAGGTGATGCCCTTGTTCGTGGCTTATCTTGCCTGCTGCCTGCACTTTTGGTTTTCCAACCAGCGGCGCACGGGCGGATTCGTGGTCACCATCCTGGGCCTGCTGGCATGGTCGCTGGTGTTTCCCGTGGGCATGGCGTTCGACGTGTTTCTGCCCGACGTCAGGGTGGATGCCGAAGTCTGGAATCTGCCCAAGTACCTGGTGGCCATCGGGATGATCCTGTTGTTGCTGGAAACCCAGCTGCGGCGCAACCAGCATCTTGCACACCACGACGCGCTGACCGGCCTGCCCAATCGCCGTCTGTTCCAGGACCGCATCAGCGGTGCGGTCGAGCGTGCGCGGCAGCGCAACGTTCCTACGGCCATGCTTGCAATCGATCTGGATGGCTTCAAGGAAGTGAACGACACCCTGGGGCATCATGCCGGCGACGACGCGTTGCAGCAGATCGCGCAGTTGTTCCATACCTATCTACGGCGCGTGGACACCATCGCGCGGACCGGCGGCGATGAATTTTCCGTGATCCTGGAAGGCCCGATCGCGCGCAGTGAAGCGGAAACGGTGGCCAGTGCATTGAAGGAACTGGTGGAGACGCCACTTACCGTGGCCGGGCGCACGGTGCGGATCGGTGCAAGTATCGGCCTTGCGATGTTTCCCGAGGACGGGCAAACACCGGAGGCGCTGGCCATGCTGGCCGACGCGCGCATGTATGAGGTTAAACGGGTCGGCGGCGGACGCGTGCAGATCGCCTGACGCAAAGAGTGCGATGCCGCCGCGTACCCGGATGCGGTGACGATGACGCAAGTGCGATTTTTGCGCGTGCAAGTTTGGCGTAAGCCAGCTTCGCAAATACGCGCGAATCGATGTTGCCGGGGCTCTGCAGATATGAACTTGCCATAAGCGCACTGCGCGGCCCCTTGCGTTTGTCACGTCGCCAAGCGCACGCCAGATAGGGTATGGGGTGGGGCCTGATGGATCGATGCGCGGTTCAAGATAACGTGATGATCGCGCCGCATCCCGCAATTGCGAACCACATCACAACTGGCGAGTAGACCCACGCGCGAATAGTCACGACTTCTACACACGCAAATGCGCATTGTCAGTCGCACTGATTGAGCGGTTCGGATTTCAGCGTGCGCATGGCCGAACTGCACATGCAGAGCATGGAGGGTAAGGGGCGTGCGAAGGCACGCCCATGTCGCTGGCGATCGTGCTGCGCGTGGTCGATGCCCATGAGGCGGTTTGCTTTTCATGGCATGACGGTTCACGAAAAAGTTGCTGCATCGCCTGATTCTCTTCCCCGCAGGGATGCGGTGAAAAGAAAACCATGTGCAATGCCCTGGCAAGCGTCGCTTTCGCGCGCTTGGTCGGTGGGTTGTTGCCTCGATGTCGGAGGGTCCGGATCGGGGTTGTTGGTCACTTAATCTCTGGGGAGATATGCAATGCAAGCTACGTTTAAGATGGCCTTTCTTGCCGCTTTGGTGAGCGCGGCATGCGTTCCTGCCGTTTTTGCGGCACCGTCGGGCGGTGCGTCGGTGCCCGGTACGACCGCCCAACAAGTGGGGCCCATTGAATCCTTGGCGCGCCAGGCATGGCGCGAAACCATGGCGCAGATCGCCACCCCGTCGCAGGGCTGCTTCCACGCCAGTTATCCAAGTATCGTGTGGCAGCAGGTGGCGTGCGGTACGGTGAGGAAAGACGTGCACCCGATGCCGCATTATTATCTTTTCGGCGCGCCGCAGACTGCAGGCAACGGCAATGACTATACGTTGCAGACATCCGGCCTGATCAGCAGCGCCGTCGGTACGTTCCCGAGCGTCAGCGGCGTGACCTCCGAGCAGAGTGTGGGCGTGCCTGCGTACGGTGACGGCGGCATCCTGGGCGCCAATGAATATTCGGTGCAGCTGAATACGCAATTCACCTCCACTACCTCGGCGTGCAAGAGCCATTCCGGCTGCACCGTGTGGCAGCAGTGGGTGTATGCCACCGATTACGCCGAAAACGGTAAAGGCGCGATCTTCATGCAGAACTGGTTGATCGGCTACGGCAGCAATCGCTGCCCGAGCGGTTTCTCCAGTGACGGCGAAGGCGATTGCTACGGCAACAGCAGCGCCGCGCTGCCGCCGGATATCTCGCCGACCGCGCTGGCCAGCTTGAAGCTGACCGCCACCGCCACCAGCGGCGGCAACGACACCGCCGTGGTCACTTATGACGGCGATGCCTACAGCACCAGCCAGAAAGACAGCACGCTGGATATCGCCTCGGTGTGGAACACCGGCGAATTCAATGTGGTTGGCAACGCCGGCGGTTCGGAAGCGGAGTTCAACAGCGGCAGTTCCATCACCGTGAACCTGGCGGTGAGCGATGGTTCCAGCAGCGCGCCGTCGTGTGTGGCCGATTCGGGCACCACCGGCGAAAGCAACAACTTGAACCTGGGTAGCTGCAGCGCTTCGGGCGGCTCCACGCCCTCGATTCAGTTCACCGAATCGAACTAAGTACGGCATTTCGATCGTTGCAAAACCAACGCCGAGGGAGATCCCCTCGGCGTTTTGCGTTTGGCCATGTTGCCTTGTTAGCGATATCGCATGCAGGTGCCGCGCGCTTGTCTCGATTCAAATGGCCGGCGCAGTCCAATGCCTATGTGCTTGCCACGATGCGGCCGATGGCATGGTCCGTTGTTGTTGCGAACGGCATCACGTCTTCTACACACATCTTCTGCGCATGCTCTGGCGCGCTGGCCGAGCAAGTCGGACTCCAGCGGTGGATAGGGGGCATCAGAAACGATGTGAGGTTGGCGTGAAAGAGTGCGCGCTTTCGTGGTTGCAAACGAAAAATCCCGCTGAAAAACCCTGTTCCGGATTCGAATCGACGGTGTCGGCGACGGCGCAAAAAACATGTCGCCGTGCCCGGTTGTCGTGGCGTCGCACCGATGATCATCGGGGAAGGTAGGGAAACGTTGCGACGATACGTCTTGTGTAGATAGCCGCGGTCATACCGTTGGGTGAAAGCCCGCGGATGCCTTGCGAAACAGCGCATGGCATCCACGAGAAAGGCGCGCTATCGCCACATTCTTTTTCTCCGTAGGGATACGGCGAATTGGCGAAGACATAGGGGGGCATGCCACAACGCTTCATGTTGTGCGCGTGTGCAAGTCGTTGTTGGAAGTGTCTCGGCGTCTGGATTGTCCAGCGTCGGCAACCTTTTTATCCGCATACTTTGGGGAGACATTACAATGCAAGCAACGTTGAAAATTGCGTTCCTGGCCGGCCTTGTGAGTGCGGCATGCATTCCCGCGGCATTCGCTTCGCCGTCGGACAATGCATTCGCCACCGGTTCCAGCGCGCAGGTCGGGCCGATCGCAGACGTCGCGCGTGAAGCCTGGCGCGAAGACATGGTGCACATCGCCACGCCCTCGCAAGGCTGCTTCCATGCCAGCTTTCCCAGCATCGTATGGCAGCAGGTAGCGTGCGGTGCCGTGCGCACCGACGTGCATCCGCTGCCGCATTACTATCAGTTCGGTGAGCAGCAGACCGCCGGCAACGGCAACGACTACACCATCCAGACCGGCTCCCACCTGATCACCAGCGCTGTGGGCACGTTCCCCACCGTTACGGGCGTCACCTCCGAGAAGGGCGTGGGCGTGGCCTCCTATGGCGACGGCGGCATCCTGGGCGCCAACGAATATTCGGTGCAGCTCAACACCCAGTTCACCTCGACCACGGCCGCGTGCAAGAGCAAGTCCGGCTGCACCGTGTGGCAGCAGTGGGTGTACGCGACCGATTATTCGGAATCGGGCAAGGGCGCGATCTTCATGCAGAACTGGCTGATCGGCTACGGCAGGAGCCGCTGCCCGAGCGGTTTCGCCAGCGATGGCGAAGGCGATTGCTACGGCAACAGCAGCGCCGCGCTGCCGCCGGATATCTCGCCGACCGCGCTGGCCAGCCTGAAGCTGACCGCCACCGCCACCAGCGGCGGTAACGACACCGCCGTGGTCACCTACGACGGCGAGGCCTACAGCACCAGCCAGAAGGACAGCACGCTGGATATCGCCTCGGTGTGGAACACCGGCGAGTTCAACGTGGTCGGCGATGCCGGCGGTTCGGAAGCGGAGTTCAACAGCGGCAGCTCCATCACCGTGAACCTTGCGGTGTCCGACGGCTCCACCGCTACGCCGTCCTGTGTGGCCGATTCGGGCACCACCGGCGAAAGCAACAACCTCAACCTGAGCAGCTGCACCGCTACGGGTGGTTCGTCGCCGTCGATCAAGTTCACCGAATCGAACTGAGCGTCATAGCAAGGGTTGAAGAAAACGCCGGGGGAGCAATCCCCCGGCGTTTTGTCATGGGTAAGTGTTGAAGGGGGCGGCTTGGTGGATCTGTTCACCGCCGCTCCGCGGTTCAGGCCACGCGTGTGCTGCGGCAGGCGGGGTAGCCCGAGCAACCCCAGAAGGTTTTTCCCGATTTGCGATTGGCCCGCTGCACCATCGGACGGCCGCATTCGGGGCACAGCGGTTCCAATCCGCGTGGCGGCTCGGGGTTCTGGATCAGCTTGTAGCGGGGGGGCAGGGTTCGCTGCGCATCGCGCACCATGTCCAGCAGCGTCAGGCCGTGGATCAGTTCGATCGGCTTGCCGTGCACGAACTGGCGCGCATCGTCGGTGTAGTTGCCGATGGCCACGATTTTCACCGCGTCGGCATGGTGATGACCGAGCAAACCGTACATCTCGCGCACTACGCGCACGTCCACCAGCTTGGTGCGCCATTGCTTGCATTGCACCAGCGTCATGGCGCCATCCTTGCGCAGGATGAGATCGACGCCGCCATCGGCCCCGCCCAGCCCGGTTTCCTTGACGGCATAACCCTGGCGGCGGAAGGCCTCACCCACCAGCAATTCGAACTCGCGCCAGTCAATGGCGGACAGGCTGTTCAGACCGGTCTGGGTTTCCAGCAATTGGGTGCGGCGGCGGCCATCCATGTAGGAGATCAGCGCGGCGGCCCAGCACATGCCCAGCAGTAACCAGGCGACCGCGGCGCTCAGGCCCTGGCCCAGTTGTTCGCCCAGGGTCTGGCCGACGGGGCCGCCGAGCGTGGAAAGGAACCAGGCCAGCGCATAGCGCACCCCAACGTAGCCCACGATGCCCAACGCGACACCTGCCTGCCAGGGCAGTCGGGACACCACTTCCATGCTGCTGTCTTTCCGCGTTGCCACCGCTTCCCCTCAAGCGTCGGATGATGGTCGGGCGCGCTTAACCGCTGCCCGTTTGGAAAGAACAAAGCATGAAGTGAGCCAAGGGCGGCGGGGCGGCCCGGGTCGCGCGTCTTGCCAATCCCGCCAGCGGGTTACCGAGGGTTCGCTAACTGTGAATCAGTTCACATTTTTTTGAACAGTGCTGCGCTGTGGCACATCCGTGAGAAGAGCTGACTCTGTAGGTCACATCGGAGCGTCGTCCCGGCTCGCGACCGCAGGCGCGGGCCGGTTTTATTTGATCGGTCCAAGTGCCGTTTGAAGCAGGGCAAACGCAAGCAGGGGCGAACGGTTGCCTGTCGATGTGCCGAACGCTTTGGCAGGGTGCCGTGATAGCGATGATCCCCGTCCATGCGCCGACGCGCTTCCGACGGCGGGCAAGCCCCAAGGGATGACCGCCGGATCGATCAGCTCGCTGCGCTGACACTGGCCGTGACCGAGACATGGTTGCCGGCATAGGCCGGAGCGCTGGTGCCCGCGACAAGCATGGAACCGACCGTCAGCACGCAGATCAGGAAGCAGGCGGTGAACAGGCTTTTCAGCAAAAGGGTTTCGAGTTTCATGATGGTTCTCCGGGTTCCGTGAATGAAGCTTTCAAGAGTTAGATGGCAAACCCTGTGCCAAGCGTTTAAACGCCCGCAAACCCGCATGGCTGCGCCATTTGTACGGTTCGAAGCGTGGCCGGCGGCATGTCCGCGGACGATGTTGCCCGGTGTCCGGACAGGGTCCGGACAGCAAAGGCGCCATCTCCGCACAAGAATCGGCACTGCCTGCGACTGGTTATGATGTCGGCCATGGGGAAAGGGTTCGCTGCCGACGCGGACGTACATCCATCTCTGTGATTCGCACCGGCCGCACCTTGGTGGCCGATGCGGCATGCCATGTTCGACGCAAACCTAATGGAGACGACTTATGCTCAGCCTACCGCCCAGGGACCCGCGCAAATTCCTCGGCCGTTTCAGCGTGGCAGGCGTGGCGATAGCCATCCTAGTGGTGGTTTTTCTCTACAACAGCGTGTTCGTGGTGTCGCCCAGCGAGGAGGCGGGGACGCGCTGGATGGGCGGCACGCCGATGACCTCCGCGCCGTTGACCACAGGCGTGCATTTCAAGGTGCCGTTTTTTGAATCGGTCGATCGCCTGCAGACCAGCCGTTCGATCTACACGCTGGACGGCCTGGACGTTTACACCAACGACAACCAGAAAGTCACCATCGACGTCAGCTTGATCTACCAGATACCAAGCTCCGCCGTGATGAACCTGCTTTACCACGTGGGCCGCGCGGGTGCGGTGGACATTCAAGCGACCATTCTGCCCGTGGTCAGGGATCGTGCCCTGGCGGCGTTCGCGCAATACAACACGCTGACCATTTCCGACCAGCGCGCGCAGATCACCGCGCAGATGCGCAAGGACATCAGCGAGGCATTGCAGCGGCTGTTCAACGTGGAGGTGATCGACGTGCAGCTGGTGGGCATTCACTACTCGCCGGTGTTCGACCAGTCCATTGAAGAAGCCGTGCGCGCGAAGAATCTGGCCGTGCAGGCGGAAAACACCGTGGCGCAAAAGAAGTACGAGGGCGAGCAGAAAACCGTTACCGCCAACGCGGAAGCCACCGCGGCGGTGGAGCGCGCCAACGGCGAGGCGCAGGCCACGGTGTTGCAGGCGCAGGCCCAGGCCAAGGCGATCGACACGGTGGGTGAGGCGCTGAAAAACAATCCCGAATACGCGCGTTTCTACGGCTTGCAGCACTGGAACGGCGTACTGCCGCAGGTGGTCGGATCAGGTGCGATACCGATGATCGATTTGAACAAAGCCCAGGAGGCAGCCAAGTAATCGCGTATGCCCACGCGCGCCGGTTCTCGCCCCAGCGCGGCAAGGTAAGCCGGGACGTCAGGTGGTTGCGCGCCGCTCCCACTCGCTCGCCGGATCGGTACGCACCGCTTCGCGCTGGCCGGCGACCGGCGTATCGGGCCGGCTGTCCTGCGGCGATGCGGCCGGCGAGGGGGCGCTGGCGCCAAGGTTCATCACCACGCGATTGCGTCCGTTTCGTTTGGCGCGGTAAAGCGCATCGTCCGCGGCGATGAGCAGACTGCGCAGCTCATAGCCATGGTGTTCGGTGGCGGCGATGCCGAAGCTTGCCGAGATGGTCAGCGACAGGGATTGCCACTCCGATATCGCGTTGATGGCCTGGCGAATCTGCTCGGCGCGATCGAGCGTTTTCGACGGCGTGCATTCGGGCAGCAGGATGCCAAATTCCTCGCCGCCCAGTCGGCCGAAAACATCGCAGGAATGCAGGTGGCCCTGGCAGGTCGTCACCGCGTGTTTCAGCACCTGGTCGCCCACGAGGTGACCATGCGTATCGTTGATCAGCTTGAAGTGATCCATGTCGATCAGGATCAGGCACGCCCCGCGCGAGGATTTGGCCGAATAGTGCAAGGCTTGCTCGGCTTCATCGACGAAATGCTGCCGGTTGAAGATGCCAGTGAGGCCATCCCGGCGGGCCAGCCGCATGAAACGCAACTGCGAACGTTTCAGGCGGTACAGCCACAGGCCGATCGACGCCAGCACGGTAAGCAGCAGGGCGATGTAAAGCCGGCCCGCTTCCACCTGCTTGATGTTGAGCGCCTGCTGCAGCTGCAGGATCTGGTTTTGCTTGTGCAGCGCTTCAAGCTGCACCTTCTTGGCTTCCACCTGCTGCTTGACGATCTGGTAGGCCAGCGCCTTCTCGCGGATATCGTCCAGATGGACCTTGTCGGCCGACATGTATTTCTCGTGATACGCCAGCGCATCGCGCATGTCGCCTTTCTGCTGTTCGATCTGGTACAGCAGTTGGTAAGCCAGGCTCAGCGGTTCGGTGAAGTCGCTCTTGGTGGCGATGTCCACCGTATCGAGCGCGTATTTTTCCGCGCGCTGGGTGTCGTTGATCTTCCAGTAGGCCTGCGCCAGCAGTGCGTCGTATTCGGAATCCAGGTCCAGATATTGATACGACAGCACATGCGGATACCTGCTCTGCAGCAGGGCGATCGCCTCGGTGACCTTGCCCTGCTGCAGGTAGGCGTTGGCCACGTCGCGCCGGATCGAGTCGGCGATCAGGTTTTCGTGGACTTTTTCGCAGACCGCGATGCCTTCCTGGTAGTGCGTGTCGGGCAGCTGCAGGTTGTCGCGCAGGAATTCAGCGTGACCCTTGATGTACATGCCGATGCAACCGTTCCTGCCCTGCGGATTTTCCAACAGGATCTGGTCGGCATAAGTGGAGGCCAGGTCGTATTGGCCTGCCTGCATCAGCAACTGCGCGGCCTCGCCCAACAGATGGAAGCGTGCATCCTTGTCGGTGACGTGTGGCAGGTAGTCCAATGCCTGGTCGAGCCGGGAGAAGGCTTCCTCGTAGTGGTGCCCCACCCCCAGGATGTTGATCAGGTTCGCTGTGGCGTGCATTTTCAGCGTTTCCTGGGGGGCGCCGTCGATCACGGCCTCCAGGGCTGCCTTCGCCTTGTTTTCATCGCCGGAGTAGGCAACTTCCCATCCGTTGAGGTAACGCAGGTACCACTTCTGGTCTTCCGACAAGTGGAGGTTGCTGTGGTTGATCTGATCCAGCAGCTTGACGAAGCCGGCGTAGTCGGAGGTTTTGATGCTGTCGGCATGCGCCAGCAGTGCACCGGGATCGACCGGCTGCGGTGCGGCGGCCGCGGCCACCGCACCCGAGAGCAGGCCAAGGAGCAGGCCAAGGCCTGCTGCAAGCTTTGGGCGCCGCCTGACGGCGAAGTTCATCGCCGTAGGTCAGGCGTGCTGCAACGATGCGGTTGCCGGCGAGTTGCGTTGGCCGTTGGGCTCGTGCTTCTCGTCGCCATCTTCTTCCTCGTCCTCTTCACCTTCTTCCTCGTCCGGCGGAATCATGACTGTGATGGGCGGAAGCTGTTGCATCAACGTTTGCAGTTGCGCAACGTCGCTGGCGAGAATGGCGGAGCGTTCTGCGGCCGGGATGTCCGTTTCTGCCAGCGCAAGCTCCAGTTCCTCCGGAGACGCGCGGTGCCATTGAGCCTGGCTGCCCAATTTTTCCAAAAAATCGATAACGCTCGACATTCAACTAGCCCCTTGTATTTGAATGCTGCACATTTACGACCGTCGGGCCGGGCCTGTTACTCCCTGGAACGGCCGTGCCGTGCATCATATCCCGGCGTTGGTGGCTTCATGCGGCGCGCATCCTGGCCGTGAGCTGTCCGCGGCTACGCGGTTTGCGTGGCTTGCTGATGAATCTATTTTCTAATGTACTGATTTACATTATTTTTTTTCAATGGCGGTGCTGCGCGGGAGCCGGCAAGTGCCGCCAGCTTGGAGCGAGAGGCTTTTGACCCCAGATCATGCATAGGCCGGTGGTGCAAGTGCGCCCTTCATTGGCAAATTTCAGGAGGTTCCCATGGCAACCGGTTGGGCTGGCGACGGCGCGGTTCAGGACCAGATCGACGCCACCGTCAACGATGCGGTGCAGCGCGCACGCGGCCAGTTGAGAAAGGGCCCCGGCCTTGCCCATTGCGAGGAGTGCGACGCCCCCATCCCCGCGGCGCGGCGCAAGGCGGTGCCGGGCGTGCGCCTGTGCGTGGCCTGCCAGGCCGCGCAGGACGCCGAACGCGGCACCAGCCTGTATAACCGACGCGGCAGCAAGGACAGCCAGCTTCGCTGAAACAGCCGCCCGCCAGGGTGGCTTTGGGCTGCATAGCGGTTGAATAAACATTTCAAAGACAGAGCCGCACACCGCTTGGTGCTAGGCTGCGAGTCGTCCCCCGAGACCTAAGGAGCCTTCCATGGAAGTCAGCTTCAACAATTGGGGCGAAGCGGTGGCGTTTCTTTCCCAGCGTACAGATCTGGCGCTGGAAGGCTTGATGGCGCTGAGCGCTCAGCAGATGGTCGACCAGCAGGTGATCGCTGCGCTGGTGGCCTCGCATACCCACCTGCACATGGCGGCCGATACCTGGCGGCACCTGGCGTCCGCCACTTTGCCGCTGACCCACGTGCGCAGCCTGCAGAACGACCAGCCCGAATCCGTGCGCGAAGCGTATTCCGAACGTGTGGCTTACTGGGAAGGGATTTTTCGAAAAGCCCTGCCCGAGAACAAATGAGGCAAAATTAGGGCATTGCGTCCGCGACCAGTGCGGCGATGGTATCGGCGTGCAACCATAGTGCGCCGATGTGTTTGTGTTTGTCCTGCCAGGCCCGATCATGCGCTCCATTTTCCGACGTGTTGTTGCGTCAGCCGCGTTGCTGCTGTTCGCCGGTGTTTCGTTCGCGCAGGCTCCCTCGACGGTGGAACTGCAAAACCTCACCTGGACCCAATTGCGCGACGCGATCCGCGCGGGCAAGACCACCGTGATCATCCCCATCGGCGGCACCGAGCAAAGCGGCCCGTACCTGGCGGTGGGCAAGCACAATGCGCGGGTCCAATACCTGGCGCAAAAGATCGCGCAGCAGTTGGGCAATGCGCTGGTCGCGCCGGTGGTCGCCTACGTGCCCGAAGGCGGCTATGCGCCACCGACTTCGCACATGCGCTTTCCCGGCACGATCACCATCCCCGACGAGGTGTTCGAGAAAATGCTGGAGTCGGCCGCCAACAGTTTTGCCGTGCACGGCTTTCGCAACGTCGTGTTCCTGGGCGACCACGGCGGCTACCAGAAGGACCTCAAGCTGGTCGTGGCGCAGCTCAACAAAGCCTGGGCCGGCGGCGGCGCGCGCGCCTGGGTGCCCGCGGCCTACTACGACGCTTCGTCGGAAGGCTTCGCGCAGATCCTGCGCCAGCATGGCTATCGCGATGACGAAATCGGCACCCACGCGGGGCTGGCCGATACCTCGCTGCAGCTGGCCGTGGCGCCGCAGATGGTGCGTTCCAGTGCGCTTCGCCATGCCCCCAAGCCGGGCGCGGCCGATGGCGTGTACGGCGGCGATCCGCGCCGTTCCAGCGCGGAGCTGGGGCAATTGGGCGTGGATGCTATAGTTTCGCGCACGGTCGACGCCATCCGGAAAGAAACAGCGGGGCGCTGACGTCGCCGCGGCAATGATTTATTGATCGTCTTGTCCCTGATACAGGAATCAGCTGTGAAATTCGAACGTTTTGGGCGTCTTGCTTCGCACCTCGGCGCCGCGCTGGCCGGCTTGTGCTTCACCGCCGCCGCCGCCGCGCAAACGGTAGACACCGTTCCCGGCATGCCCCCGGTGATCCATCCCGCCAACATGTACAGCCAGGCCGGCTACAACGATTTCAGTCCGGCCGTCGCGGGCGACCTTCCGCGCATCTACGTCCCCAATCTGCGCTCCAACGATGTCTACGTCATCGACCCGAGCACCTTCAAGGTGCTGTACAAATTCCCGGTCGGCCGCAGTCCGCAGCATGTGGTGCCTTCGTGGGATCTGCGCACGCTGTGGGTCACCAACAATGCCGAAGGCCATAACGACGGCAGCCTCACCCCGATCGACCCCAAGACCGGCAGGCCGGGCAAGGAGGTGATGGTCGACGATCCGTACAACATGTACTTCACCCCCAATGGCAAAGAAGCGATCGTGGTGGCCGAGGCGCATGCGCGCCTGGATTTCCGCGATGCGCACACCATGGCGCTGAAGTTCAGCTTGCAGGTGCCCGAGTGCAAGGGCATCAACCATGCCGATTTCTCCATCGACGGCCGCTACGCCATCTTCACCTGCGAATTCGGCGGCAAGATCGCCAAGATCGACATGGTGCACCAGAAAGTCGTCGGCTACCTTGAACTGCACAAGGGCGGCATGCCGCAGGATATCCGCGTCTCGCCGGACGGCAAGGTGTTCTACGTGGCCGACATGATGGCCGACGGCGTATACCTGATCGACGGCGACAGCTTCACCAAGATCGGCTTCATCAAGACCGGCATCGGCACGCACGGCTTGTACCCCAGCCGCGACGCAACCAAGCTGTACGTGGCCAATCGCGGTTCCAACAAAGTGCATGGCCCGCGCAATGGTCCGGGCAGCGTATCGGTGATCGACTTTGCCACGCGCAAGGTCGTGGCCAATTGGCCGATCCCCGGCGGCGGCAGTCCCGACATGGGCAACGTTACCGCCGACGGCAAGTGGCTGTGGCTGTCAGGCCGTTTCGACGACGTGGTGTATGCGTTCGACACCACGACCGGCAAGGTGAAGATCATCAAGGTCGGCATGGAGCCGCACGGCCTCGCCGTGTGGCCGCAACCGGGCCGCTATTCGCTGGGCCATACCGGCATCATGCGCTGATCGACGGCGTACCTGACGGGGCCGCTGGCAGGCCCCGTCGTGGTGCCGGTGGTGTGTCGGCTTAGCTGTCCTGTCCCAAGTCGCCGCTCAAGCAACGACTAAGCACCGTCTGCAACGAACCCGACATTCGCATGGCTGCCATCGCAGAACGGCTTGTTCTGGCTGTGTCCACACCGGCACAGGAAGGTACTGGTAACGCGCGTGACCATGCGGCCGGTGCCGCTGACGATTTCCAGGTTGCCGCGCACGCGCAGCGGTCCGTTGAGTTGCGGATCGATTCGCAGCGGGCCGTCGCGGGTTTCCAGCGTTTCGGGCGATGACGATGTTGCCGGTTCGCCGGTGGCGTTGAAATGGATGTCGTGGTGCGAGCCGTCGCAGTAAGGTTTGTTTTTCGATGCGCCACATCGGCACAACGTTGCGCGGTAGCCCGCGGGAGAACCGTTGAGGCGCAAGTCGCCGCGAAAACCGTAAGGCCCGGCTTCGCGGATCGCGGCGAGATTGACCGGCGGCGCGGATTCGTCGGGACGCCCGTCGCGACGCTGATAGCGAATCGCGCCGGAGGGGCAGGCGTGTGCGATATCGACGAGCCGCTCCACGTCCATGGCGTCGGGATGGATCCAGGGTCCTTGCACGTTCGCAAGGAAAACCTTCGGTGCACCCGTCACGCAGAAGCGCGAGTGAATGCACTTTTTTCCATCGTACAAGATGCTGATTTTTTCGCCGTCGACCTGCTCGATGCCTCCGGGCATCGGCGCGGGCGTGGGAGCCGGCGGTTGCACCGCAATCGGCGCGGGCGGCGCGAACGTGCCCAGCACGGGCGAGGGCGCGGGGCGCGAAAGGTCGTAGCCGTCCTGCGCGGTGTGCAGCAGCTTGGTGAAGATCGCTGCCGCCGCCGCGGTGCGCGGATCGTCGGCTTCCTGCATGTGCACGGCCGCATCGGCCAACTCTTGCAGGCGTTCGATAAAGAACCGGCGCGCGGCCGGTCCAGGCGGCAACGCGGCCGAATCACGCAACGCGATGAACGACACGCCCGCGTTGCACGTAGGATTGGACGGCCCCGCCGGCAGCCGCGCGGCGCGCTCGGCCAGCGGAACCAGTGCATGCATCAGGCCGATGGACAAGTCCAGCGACACCGATTTATCCGGATCTTTCGTGGTCACCGCATAGGTGTATGCAAGCAAGCGTTGCATCAGTCCATACGCGGCGTTGGCCAGATCGACGGTGGCGATCGCACGTGGATCTTCCAGCCACACGCGGCCCTCCGGTCGCGGCGGACGCCGCAGCACTGGATTGGTGGCCGCGGGGAACGCCGGCTTGAAGGAGGGGTCGGCTTCGAGCAGCGCCTTGTATTGGGTGCGGATGGAAGCGAATTTGTGATAGTGCGAATCGGCCACGCTGTGCTGCGCGCCTTCGCCCTGGGTGATGATCGCATCGAACGCGGCGAGCGCCGTTTTAAGGCAGATCACGCGCTTGGCGCCGCCGAGGATGACTTCGGTTTCGCACAGCTGCAAGCCGGGGTTGCCGCACAGCGCGCAGGTTTCGCCATGGTCGGCCACCAGCCGGCGCAAACCGCCGCCGAGCATCTGATAGAAATGGCCGACCGTGTCGTAGTTCAAGCCGTGCGGAGTAAGACGCGGACCGTCGGCGCCGCGCACGAACTGCCGTTCCGGCTCGAAGCCCATGCCGTCGGGTTCATCGGAGTCGGCGGGCCGCTCCAGAAAGATAAAATGCTGCAAGGTTTCCATGTTGAACGGCGCCAGTTTCACTACCACGCCCGCCGGCAGATAGCCAGGGTCGAGCGGGAAGTTGGAGCGTCCCACGCGCGGCGCGCCGCCCAGCGCGACGGTGATGTTCCATACCGCGGTCAGGTGCCCCATTTCTTCCGTGGCGATCTGCATGATCAGCTTGCGCCAGCGCGTGACCGCTTCCAATTGCGCGGGCGTCAGCCCTTCTTCCAGCGACGATTTCAGCGAAAACGCCGCATAGAGATAGGTGCACATCAAACAGTGTTCGAGCTCCGCGGCCTCATACAAGGCATGGAATGCCTTTTCGCGGCTGGGCGCATTCTGGGTGGGATCGATGTAGCTGACCACGGCTGATTCTCCGCATGGATGGTTTCAGCAAGATCATCAAGGTACACCGATTGAAGCGGACTGCGAATGGGTAGGCAGATAGGGCCGCACCCTGTGCAACCGCTCCGGTTGCGCAGGGTGTCGGCATCGCTGTGTTGCATTCAGATGAACATGCCGCCGGAGACTTCGATGCGCTGGCCGTTGATCCAGCGGCTGTCCGTGGACAGCAACGATGCCACCGCGCCGCCGATGTCGTCCGGCAGGCCGACGCGGCCTAGCGCGGTCTGCGAAGCGATGAAGGCGTTCACGTTGGCATTGTCGCGCACCGTGCCGCCGCCGAAATCGGTTTCGATGGCGCCCGGCGCCAGTGTGTTGACGGCGATGCCGCGTGCGCCCAGTTCTTTGGCGAGATAGCGCGTGAGCACTTCGATGGCGCCTTTCATCGAGGCATAGGCGGAATAGCCGGGCAGGGCGAAGCGCGCCAGGCCGCTCGACACGTTGACGATGCGGCCGCCGTCGGCGATCAGCGGCAGCAGGGTCTGGGTCAGGAAAAAGGTGCCCTTGAAGTGCACGTTCACCAGTTCATCGAACTGGGCTTCGGTGGTGTCGGCAAAGCTGGCGTGAACGCCGATGCCGGCGTTGTTGACCAGGTAATCGAAGCGCTCGCGCTGCCACTGTTGCAGCACCTGGCGCAGCTGCGTGGCGAAGTCGTTGAAGGTGGCGGCCTTGCCCACGTCCAGCGGCAACGCGGCCGCACGGCGGCCGAGCGTCTCGATGGCCGCGACGACGGCTTGTGCCTCGGCCTGGTTGGAGCGGTAGGTCAGCACCACGTCGGTGCCGTGTTCGGCCAGCTTCAAGGCCATGCTTTTGCCCAGGCCTCGGCTGCCGCCGGTGATCAGGGCGATGGGGGTCTGCGTGCTCATGGGGCGTCTCCGGGTAAGTGGGTGAAACCAACCTGGCCAGCATATTGATCTACAGAAGCTGCATAAATTGTCTAATTATGAGATATGTGTTCAAAAATATTGAACAATGGTCCCGTCACGAGAGGAGGTTCGCATGAATCGGATCGATGCCATGCATGTCTACGTGCGAGTCGCCGAAATGGCCAGCTTCACCAAGGCCGCCGATGGCCTGGGCCTGCCCAAGGCCAGCGCGTCGATGGCCGTGCAGCAGCTTGAGGCGGAGCTTGGCACGCAGCTTCTATTGCGGACCACGCGCAAGGTGCAGATGACCCAGGATGGCCAGCGCTTCTACGAACGATGCAAGACCGTGCTGGCGGACCTGGACGAACTCGGCGCGATGTTCCAGCACGCGCCGCAATCCTTGCGCGGGCGCCTGCGCGTGGACATGAATGGCCACATCGCACGCCATCAGGTCATTCCACGCTTGCCGCAATTCCTGCGCGAGCATCCGCACATCGAGATCGAGCTGAGCTGCACTGACCGCCGCGTAGACGTGGTCGGGGAAGGTTTCGACTGCGTGATGCGGGTGGGCACACTGGAAGATTCCAGCCTGGTCGCGCGTACGTTGGGGCGCCTTCGCATCGTCAATTGCGCCAGTCCCGGCTACCTCGCGGCCTACGGCGCGCCACAGCAGTTGAACGACCTGGCCACGCACCGGTTGATCCACTATGTCGGCACGCTCGGTCAGCGCCCGCCGGGTTTCGAATACATGGACGGGCCGCTTTGCCGCCATGTAGCCATGCCGGGTGTATTCACCGTCAACAGCATCGATGCGTACGAGGCCGGGTGCCTCGCGGGGCTGGGGATCATCCAGTCGCCGCAAGTTGGCGTATCGCCGATGATCGAGGCGGGTACGCTGGTGGAAGTGTTGCCGCAGTACCGCGCCGAGCCGATGTCCGTGTCCCTGCTGTACGCACGGCGGCGCAACGTGTCCGCGCGCCTGCAGGTTTTCATGGACTGGCTGGCGCAGATCATGACGCCCTATCTGGAAACGGCATAGGTATCGCCGAAACTGTCACAGTGTCCGGCTAGCTTGGATGCCTGCGCCGGGCGTTGATCAAACCATTACACGCATCGTGGCGAAATACACCCTTCTTCCGTGCCCGCCAAAGGTGGCCGCATGTCCAGCACCCGTTCATCCCTGCCTTCGATCAATCACATTGTGGTGTTGATGTTGGAGAACCGCTCCTTCGATCACATGCTGGGATTTCTGTACGCCGACACGGGCAACACCTCGCCCGCGGGCCAGGCGTTCGAGGGCTTGACTGGCAGTGAATCCAATCCCAGTGCCAGCGGCGGCGATCCGGTCACGGTGTACAAGATCCAGGCGGGTGCGGCCAATACCTATTTCCTTCCCGGCGCCGATCCGGGCGAAGGTTACACGGCAACCAATTCGCAACTGTTCGGCAGCAACACCGCACCCACGCCGCCGGTGGCGACCAATCAAGGATTCATCGCCAACTTCTCCTACACGCTGGGCTGGGAGAGCAAGGAGAAGCAATCCATATTCGCCGGCACCGTCGCCAGCGACATCATGGCCATGCATACGCCGCAAACCCTGCCGGTGCTGTCGGCGCTGGCGCGCGGTTTTGCGGTGTGCGATTTCTGGTACGGATCGGTGCCCACCGAGACGCTGCCCAATCGCGCCTTCGTCCATGCCGGCACCTCGCAGGGCCATATGGACGACAAGACCAGGACGTTTACCTCGCCGACCATCTACACATCGCTCATCAAGCAGAATGTGAGCTGGGCGATCTACGGCTACGATGCCGATCCGCTGACGCGCCAGACGTTTACCGATATCACCCATCTTGCCGACAGCTACTTCGGCCAGTTCAGCGATTTCCAGTCGGCCGCGGCGAACGGCAGCCTGCCTTCCTACACGTTCCTGGAGCCTGGCTGGGGTTCCAAAGGCAATAGCCAACATCCCAATTACGACGTATCGCTGGGCGAGCAATTCATCCACGACGTGTATTACGCGCTGCGCAACAGTCCATTGTGGAACCAGACGCTGCTGATCGTCACCTACGACGAGCACGGCGGCTGCTACGACCACGTCGCCCCGCCCACCCAAGCCGTGCCGCCCGATAGCACGGCGGGCGAATACGGTTTCGATTTCAGGCGTTTCGGTCCGCGCGTGCCGACGTTGTTGATATCGCCGCTGATTCCCGCGGGCACGGTATTGCGCGTGCCGGAAGGTTCGATGCCGTTCGATCACACCTCCATTCTCAAGACCGTGGAGCTGCGCTGGAACGTACCCGCGTTGACCGCGCGCGACGCGGCCGCGCCCGATGTCGGCGCCGTGCTCAGCCTTGCCACGCCGCGCACCGACGATCCGCTGGATGGGGTGACGGTACCGGCCTCGACCGGCGCCAATCCCGCGGCGAATCGCCCCTCGCATCTGCAGGAAGTGTATGCCGACCTGGTCTCGCGACTGCCGGTGCCCGATGCCGAACAAGGCACGCATCGCGCGCCGCCGAAGCTTGAAACGGACTACGACTACGACAACTACATTCGCGAACGGCTGGCTGCATGGAAGGCCGGCCGTCGCGCGGGGCCGGGCAAGCGCTGACTGCGGTCAGGACGCCGCGCGGAACGTCACTACCAGTACGTCGCGATGCGCCGGTTCGCCGGCCACCAGCGGCGTCACCGGCGTCACGCCATGAAACACGCGCGGATCGTGGATAAGCGCTGCGTCGAGGGGATGGGTGAGGGTGAAATCGCCCAGCGGTTTTCCCTCCGGCGTGTGGATGGTGGTGGTGCCGCTGGCGATGTTGTGCCGGTCGATCAGCAGCACCAGCACGAAATCCACGCCGTCGCGATGACTGCCTTCGGGCGTGGGCTCACCGGCGGCGCCCTGGCTGGCTTCGATGCGGAACTGATGCGCTTCCACGTGCCACTGCGTGACGCTGGGCGCCAGCGATCCGAACAGCGCGTTGCAGAAGGCCAGGATGGTGCGCAGGCTCGCACCGTTCGCCACGGCCGGCTCGATCGGTTCGAACCAGCGCTGGATGTCCCCTTGCAGCGCGTTGTACTGCAAGGACTGATAGTGCGGTTGATGCGGCGCAAGCGCGATGGCGCCATCGGCCGTCACGCTGAACGTGGCATGCCTGCGGCGGCGAAAGCGTCCCTTGGCGGCGAGATAGGGATCGGGCCCGAGCCGGTTCCAGCTTTCCGAAAAGGCGGCCCAATCGGCAAGCCCGCCTGCCGATTGCAGCAGCGGATGCATGGTGTGCGCAGTGACGAAGGAAAAGCCCTCGTGCTGTACATCGGCCTGGAGCGCACAAGCGTGCGAGGAGAGCTGTTCTTGCATGGGCCCATTATACGGTCGAGCCCGGCCGGCCAGGTTGTGCATCGCCTCGCGCGGCCCGGCTGGCGCCTGGGAGCGGGGGCAAAAAGGGGCGTCACGCGGGTGACGCCCCCCAATCAAAACCCGGCGCTTTTATTCGCCGAGCATGTCGATATGCGATACACCCTGCGCCTTGGCCTGCGCCAGTACGCGTGCGACGACGTCGTAGGCAACGCCGTCGGCGGCATCGATCTGCAGCGCTGGTTGCCTGGCCTGTGCAGCGGCGATGCTCAACTGCACGCTCAACTGGTTGAGGTTGATCGGGGTGTCGTTCCAGTACATCTGGCCGTCCTGGTGGATGGCCAGGTGGATCGGTCTTGGCGGATCCGTCAACGGCGTCGATGAAGGCTGTGGCAGGTCCAGCGCTGTCTTATGCATCACCACGGGCGAGGTGATCATGAAAATGATCAGCAACACCAGCAGTACGTCGACCAGCGGCGTCACGTTGATCTGCGCGATCACGTCACGGGAAACACGTGCAGAGAAAGCCATGGATCTTCCTCCCGGTGCTTGATTGTCGATGTCGGTATGCCCGGCAGGCGATGGGGAACCGGGCGAGGCCAGCTTAGCGCCGGTTCACGGCGGCAGGCAATGTGCGTCCGTTCCGGGCCGATCCCTGAGCAAGGCTGCGGCGATCTCTTCGAAATGATTGCACAGCGTCGACAGATGCGCATCGTACGGATAGACCACCAGTTCGGCCGTGGGCAGCCCGGCCAACGTTTCGCGCACCAGCGCGATGGGCACGTTGAGATCCTTTGCGCCATGGAAGACATGCACGGGGATACCGATGTCCTGCAGCCGAATCCCCAGCGGATGCACGTGCATGCGCATATCCCACACCGCGCCCCGCGCGCCCTGCCGCAGGGACTCGCGCAGCGCGTATCCAAATGCTTCGTAGCGGCCCGCGTTCTCGAAGGCGTCGTAGTCGGCCGGTTGCAGGTAATGTTTAAGCTGCGCCAGATCGCCATGCATGCTCGAACTCATGCCTTTGATCCACGCCGGCAGCAGGAGCGGTGCCCATTTGGCGAGCGCCCAGGTGAACCGGTTTATCCAGGGCATGGCGGCAAGCGTGTGCGGAGCGTCCAGGCGCCATGCGCCCGAAACGATGACAACGTTGCGCAAGCGCTCGGCAATCCTGGCCGCACAGGCCGCCGCGTAGGCACCGCCGCCGGAATAGCCCAGCACCGAAAACGTGCCGATGCCCAGCGCGTCGGCGAGCGCGGCCACGTCGACCGGCCAATGGGAAACATTGCGATGGGGCTGAAAGCTGGAGCGGCCCATGCCCGGGCGGTCCGGCGCGATGATGCGCAGGCCGCATCGCGCAAACGTCTCGTCGCCGATCAGCAACGGCTCAAGCCGGGAGGATAGCGTGCCGTGGAAGTAGAAAACCGGGTTGCCTTCCAGCGTACCGAACTGGGCGAATGTCATGGTTCTGCCATCGGCAAGCGAGACATTGCCTTCGATCGCCATTCTCACCCTCCCGCTACGGCGGCCCCTGCCAACACGCCCACGTGGCTGGATTCTGCCCGGTCGGCAGCACGATAAACAGGGCGCGCGTCCCGCTTTGCCTGGGAGGCGTACCAAGGCGTCGATAGCGAAGAGGCCAGAAGAGAGCCGGACCATGCCGGTCGCTTCTGGCCTCTGGTGGGTGCCGGCGTTGCGCGGCGACGAAAGCTCAGGTGCCGCCCGGCTTGGTGGCGGAGGATGACGCGCTGGCAGGTGCAGCTCCGGTGGCGCGGTTGCGCGGCATCGGATGGGGATGCGAGGCGCGATTGTGGAACATATCGTTGGCGATCTGCTTCTGGTCAGGCAAAAGCACGGCGTACAGCGCGCTCCATGCCGTGGACAGCTTCTGCATGTCGTCGGCGTGCATCTGCGCCAGTTGCGCGTAGGACTTCATCACATCGTCGGCATTCATGCCCGCCAGGTTCTGCGCGCGATCGTGAAACGCGGCGGCGGCCCTGGTGGCGTTGTCGCGCATGGTCTGTGCGTAGGCATTCCATTGGGCGGACTGCGCGTCGGTGATCTTCAGCTGCGTGTGCATGTCCTCGATGCGCTGCTCGACGGCGTCGGCGCGGCGTTGCGCGTGGGTTTTGCCGGCAGCGTGGGTTGCCGACGAAGCCGGGGCCGGCGCGGTGGATGCCTCTTGGGCGAATGCCGCGCCGGCGAACATCGCCAGTGACAACACGACGGGTAGGGCAGCCTTGCGAAGAGTGTTTTTCATGATGGGTTGCTCCAGTTCATGACTGCAGTTCGATGGCGTCCGCGGGGGACGCGAGGCGGCGTTCAATACCCGTTCGGGGGCGGAGGCGGCGCGCCGTTGTCGTAATAGACCACGCCCGGCGGAGGCGGCGGAGGCGGGGCGGTATAGACCACACCCGGCGGCGGCTGTGCCGCACTGGCGGCCGAGTTGGCAATCACCGCACCGGCCACGACGCCAAGCAGGGCGCCGGCGATCAGGGCGCCACCGTCGCCGCCACGGCGACCGTGATAGCGGGGCGGGGGCGGCGGCGGACGATGGTGGTAGCCGGGGCCCGGACGATATTGGGCCTGGGCGGGGAACGAAGGCGCGACGGCAACCACGGCAAGCACGGCCACGGCCAGCGGTTTGTACAACGAGATTCGAGAGGTGCGAGTCATCAACTTACCCTCCTCACTTTGAAGCGGTTGCCGCGTGCATCGGGCCAGCAACGAATGCCTGCGGAGAAAAGGACATGCCATGGGCAAGAAGGACAGCGACCAGTGCAACTGGCGCGTCGCCACCTTCACCGTGAGGCAGTCTATGCCAAATTGTGTGTAGTTTTATTCAAGCAGCGGCGCTGCCTCGGGATCGGTTCATCAAGCCTGGGCCAAGGCGCTCCACGCAAGCTGAACCGGCAACATGCACAGGAAGCGATTGACAGCTGTCACTGGCACGGCGCCGGCCAACGCCCACAATGTGTGCATGCGGCATCGACCGCAGCGTGGGTTTACACCGTCTCCACGCGCACGCCTTGAAAGGGGTAAGAATCATGCGCAAAGTTCTCATCGCTGCGGCGATCGTAGTGGTTGCGGCAATCGCGTGGCATGTGCTGTCGCCGCGGCCGGAAGATCGCGGCAACCCGCGCTATTTTGCCGATCAGACCTACAACTTCGAAACCATCCGCGTGCTGAACGACATCGCCGCCGTCGGCGGCGATTCAGCCGACGTGGCCCTGGCCGTCGCGGGCCTCAAGGCCGGCGATGCGCAGGGGTGGTACCAGGCATGGAGTGCCGCGGGCGATCGTGCCATGGCACTGGCGCATCGCACCGTTGATCCGATCAGCAAGGGGCACGCGCTGTTGCGTGCCCACAATGACTATCGCGCCGCCGAATTTTTCCTTGCGCCGGACGATCCGCAACGGCCGGGCGTGTGGAAGAAAAACATCGATGCGTTTTATCAAGGGCTGGATGTGCTGGGCGTGGCTTACCAGCGCATCCGCGTTCCTTACGGCCATAATCACCTGAACGCGGTTTACTATCCCGGCCCGGCAGGCGCGGACAAAAAGCCGCTGCTGATGGTGGTCGGCGGCTACGACAGCACGATGGAGGAGCTTTACTTCCATGTCGTGGCGGCGGCGCACGAGCGTGGCTATTCGGTGCTGACCTACGAAGGCCCCGGCCAGGGCTCGGTGTTGCGCGAACAGGGCCTCACCTTTACGCCCGCATGGGAAAAACCCAATGGCGCCGTGCTGGATACGTTCCTGGCGACGCATCCGGTTACCGGAAAGATCGTGCTGATCGGCGAAAGCATGGGCGGCTATCTGGCCCCGCGCGCGGCGGCGTTCGATCCGCGCATCAGCGGCGTGGTGGCCTACGATGTGTTCTTCGATGCGGGTGCCATTGCATCGCGCCATGTTCCGCCTTTCGTATTCTGGTTGCGCGATCATCATTACGACGCCACCTTGAGGTATCTCGCCGCGCACGGTCCCAGCGATCCCGGTTCGACATGGGCGGTGCAAAACGGCATGTGGACCTTGGGCGCGAAGGATCCCTTGGGAGTCATCGATGCGTTCAAGGCCTACACGCTTGCGCCAGTGGCCTCGCGCATCACCTCGGACGTACTGATTCTCGCCGGCGCGGATGATCATTTCGTGCCGGCGGACCAGGCCGGGATGTTCGCCAAAAGCCTTACCCATGCGCGCAGCGTGACCACGGTAATGTTCGATCGCGAGTCCGGCGGCGGCGAGCATTGCCAGATGGGCGCTCCCAGCCTGTGGCACGCGGCCTTGTTCGACTGGCTGGCGGCGAAGTTTCCGTCGCCGGGGGCTGCAACACCGGCGCAGCAAAATTAGGGCATCGTGTGTGGACTTGCTGCGTCGTCGGTAGGATACGCTCGCTTCCATAGCTGGGCGAGCTGATGCCCGGGACGATATTTAAGGAGACAAACAATGTCCAAGAGATTGCCTTACGGCGTTGCCGTGTTCGCCGCCCTTGCCGGTATGGCCCATGCGCAGGGTGTGCCCGCTAAGGCACCTGCCATCGAGGCATTTGCCAAGGGCGTGCAGATCTATACCTGCAAGGCTTCCGGCAGCGGTTACGCCTGGGCCCTGAAGGCGCCCGATGCCAGCCTGGCCGATGCCAAGGGCCATCCGATCGCCAAGCACTTCGCCGGGCCCACGTGGCAGGCGCCGGACGGCAGCGCGGTGGTTGGCACGCCGATCAATGTCTCGCCGTCGCCCGATGCCGGAGCCGTTCCGTGGCTGGTGCTGCGGGCCAGATCGCATAGCGGCAGCGGCCAGATGGCGGGCGTGCAATACATCGTGCGCACCCGTACCGAAGGCGGCGTGGCGCCGGCCACCGGCTGCGACGCGAGCCATGCCGGAGGCGAGGTTCGCGTGCCTTACAGCGCTGTCTACCTGTTCTTTCGCGGCTGAACTTCGGACCTGTCTACCCTATTGGCGTGGACCCATGCGTGGTCCACGCGCCCGGTCTTGGCGTTTCGTCAGGGGCTGAAAATCAGCACCAGGAAGACGGCGAACAGCGACAGGTGCACCGCGCCTTCGAGCATCGTCGTGCGCGATTGGGAAAAGGTGATCGCGCTGAGGATGAGCGTGGCCATTACCATCACGATGCCCGCTGGCGGCAAACCCAGCAACACCGATTTGCCGGTGTAAAGGCTGATCGCCAGCACCGCGGGGACGGTCAATCCAAGCGTCGATGTCACCGCGCCGAGGCAAAGATTGACCGCGCGCGTCAACCGGTCGGCACGGATCGCAATCAGCGCCGAGATGCCTTCGGGCGCAAACACCAGGATCGCGATGACGATGCCGCCAAGAGCGGCCGGCGCGCCGCTCGCGGCGATGCCATAGTCGAGAATCTTCGCCAGGCTCTTGGAGAGAATGACGATCGGAAGAATATTGACCAGCAACAGCACAAAGTGAAGCAGCAGTTGTTTCTTTTCGACCGTGGCAGGGCGCTGGTGCTGCATTTCCTTCGGGTCGATCGGCTGCGCATCGGTCGCCACGAAATAGCCGCGATGGCGGCCGGTCTGCAGCCACAGGAAAATGCCGTACAAGGCGATGGTCAGCAGCGAGAACATCAGCGCCTGCATGGGCGAGAGCGAACCATCGGGCGTGGAGGTGGTGAAATCGGGCAGGATCAGCGCGATCGTCGCCAGCGGAATGATCACCGACAGATACGCGGACGCGCCCTTGAGGTTGTAGGACTGCTCGTAATGCCTCAATCCCCCCATCAGCAGGCCAAGCCCCACCACCCCGTCGAGCACGATCATCAGCACCGAATACATCGTATCGCGGGCCAGCGTGGCGCTGCCTTCCGAGCCAAGCATCACGGCGGAAATCAGCACGACCTCGATCACCACGATCGAAAGCGTCAGCACCAGCGTACCCAGCGGTTCGCCGAGCATCTCGGCGATGACCTCCGCTTCGTGCACCACGCCGAAGGCCACGTAGACGATGACCAGGAACAACCACAGGAACAGGCCCAAGGCGAAGGCGTGGCTGTCCAGGCCCGACATCCACCGCGCGCCGAAGATCAGGAAAAACGCCACCGTCAGCCAACCGATCAGCGGGCGTATCTTCGTCATGGCCTGTTGCATGGTTCCTCCAAGTCGACGGGTGCTCGCGCTGTGGAGCCTGGCCGGATAGTAAGGGGTTTTAGGTTCGGCAGGTTCGGTAGCGCCTAGCCCCCGGATATGCGGCGAAGGCTTGGATGCCATGGCAAGGGATCGGTGCGCCGGCACCGGCAGGCAAGCGTTTCGGAGGAATCGACGGAGCGTACCCATGGACGCCAGGCATCTACCCATATCTGGCAGAATCGGACCTTACGTCCAAGGAAAGCCCGATATGCGCGATGTAGCGACGCCGATCAATTCGCCAGGCCGTGTGTTGTTTGCCAGCCTGATCGGCACCACCATCGAATTTTTCGATTTCTACATCTACGCCACTGCCGCGGTGCTGGTGTTTCCCAAGCTGTTTTTTCCGGCGAGCGATGCGGCATCGGCCACGCTGCAATCGTTTGCCACCTTTGCGCTGGCGTTCGTGGCCAGGCCGATCGGTTCGGCGTTGTTCGGCCATTTCGGCGACCGCATCGGGCGCAAGGCCACGCTGGTGGCCGCGTTGCTGACCATGGGCCTGTCCACGGTCGTCATCGGCATGCTTCCCACCTACGCGCAGATCGGGTTCATGGCGCCGCTGCTGCTGGCGCTGTGCCGCCTGGGCCAGGGCCTTGGCCTGGGTGGGGAGTGGGGCGGCGCGGTGTTGCTGGCGATCGAGAATGCGCCGGCGGACAAGCGCGCGTGGTATGGCATGTTTCCACAGCTCGGTGCGCCGATCGGATTCCTCGCCGCGACGGGCCTGTTTCTGTGGTTGACGCAGTACATGGGCGACACGGGGTTTTTCGCCTGGGGCTGGCGCGTGCCGTTTCTGGCCAGTTCCGTACTGGTCGTCGTGGGCTTGTGGATGCGCCTGCGCCTGACTGAAACGCCCGAGTTCGCACTCGCCATGGCGCAGCACGAGCGGGTGCAGGTGCCGATGGTGCGCGTGTTCACGCATCATCTGCGCGCCTTGATCGCCGGCACGTTCGCGGCGCTGGCCACGTTCGTCATCTTCTATCTCATGACGGTGTTCGCCTTGAGCTGGGCCACGGCCAGGCTGGGTTATCCGCGCGAAACCTTCTTGATCATCCAGATGATCGGCGTGTTGTTCTTCGCGGCGCTGATCCCGTTTTCCGCGTGGCTGGCGGACCGGCGCGGCGGGCATTTGACCATGATCGTCGCCACCGTGCTTATTTTTGCCTTCGGCATTGCCTATGGGCCGTTGCTTTCCTATCACGGTCTGCTGTTCATGGTGCTGGGCATGTGCGTGGTGGGTATCACCTATGGCCCGCTGGGCACGGTGCTGGCGCAGATGTTTCCCACGGCCGTGCGTTATACCGGCGCGTCGCTGGCGTTCAACCTGGCCGGCATTTTCGGCGCGTCGCTGGCACCCTACCTGGCCACCTGGCTGGCGAAAACCTACGGTCTTGCCTACGTCGGGTATTACCTGTCGGCGGCCGCCGTGCTGACCATGCTGGCACTGCTGGTCAAGCCGCGCGAAGAAGCCTGATCCGCGCATAAGCGGGCTGCGCAAAACCAAACGCCGCGCAGGTGCGCGGCGTCAGACTGCTGACAAACCCCAACCATCGCGTTGGGGTTTGTCGTTTAATGGGCCATGCTGAAGATACCGACGCCGGCCCAACAGCATCTGGAGATGGTGACACTCGAGATGCTGGTTCCCCAGGACC